>Ga0224500_10000017_pt1 | contig 111887 bp, 103 predicted proteins | sample SF_Oct11_sed_USG_FD_168126 | JGI IMG/M metagenome (GOLD analysis project Ga0224500, IMG submission 168126) | Sediment microbial communities from San Francisco Bay, California, United States - SF_Oct11_sed_USGS_4_1 | ecosystem: Environmental > Aquatic > Marine > Sediment | place: USA...
CTAACGGTCAAAACGACTTGATAATGTACTGATCCTGTCTCTGGATCGCGGCACCCACGAGATGCATTGGCATGAAGGCCAATTGATACATTGCTTCATCGCTGCCTTCGGCAACGGCGATATCAAGAAGCTGCTTTATGTGATCCCGCAGACTCGCAATGGGTTTCCAACCGCCTTCCAGCGAATAGATCTCTTTTCGTGCTGTGGCAGCGTCGTAACGGACATCCTTGGGTAAAGAATCAAAAAACGTGGTTACGAGAGCGAGATAGTGCTTCCGATCATCCTCGAGAGCGTTGGCAGCGCCCTCCCGGATTGCTATAGCTGCATGCTTCTGAAGATTCGCGAAGTCCTGGATGTAGAGGTCTACTGGAGCAGGATCACCAATCCTCAGGATGTCTCTCACCAATTGTTCCAATTCTCGCTGTTGGCCTTGGCTGATCTTTTTCGGCGGGCGTACAACCGCGATCGTTTGATCCCGATCAATAGGGCCTCCGGGTCGCACAACAAGAAAGCAGTACTTGTCCTTCTCCTTCGTGGCATCGGGTGGCGGCAGAAGACTATCGTCAGTGGGAAACACTCTCGCAGCGAACAAAGCCCTGAGCTTCCTATCTAGTTTGAGCACCGCGCGAGGAAGCGCATTATTGAAGACACCAGACCTGGGGCAGCTTACTTTAAACTCATGATCCGTTGGCCCTTTCGACAACAACCTGTCCGAAAGTCGATATTGGAGATGATCCGACTCTTCTATTAATTTCAGAAAGCGATTACTGATCAGTCGTCCAACTATCAGTTCGGTCATCACCGACTTCAGCCTCTGCGTGAGGAACAAGCGCCGCTTCCGCTCGAAGTACGGAAAGTCTGTCAGGATGCTGATAACCATGTAAAAGGCGCGTATTAGAAGGCCTCCGACCACGACGACTGAAAACGCAAAGATCCAGGATGATGGCGTCGAGAGGAGAGGAACGATGGTGAATCCAATGACCATTACGACGATCGGGAACAACCAACTTTCTTTCAAGAGAACTCGTCCGCGGTCGCTACCATCCTGTGAACGGAGCGACTCAGCTATGAACAGCACTAGAGCAAAAACTGCGGAGGCCAACCCGAGGAGTGCATCCACCGTTGACGGCGCCCACTTGTCCACATTCCACGGCAGAACCACCAGTCCTCTTAATGGCGCGGTGGTATTCAGAACCACCACGAGCACAAGCATTGCTACTAGAAGAACAATTGCTCCCGGCGATGGGAAATAGCTGTGCCGAAGTGCGTCAGGAACGCGACGAATCCCGTAGGGCAACCGCGACATCCCTAAGGCTTCTCGCGCCTGTGACTCGAGCGAGTCCGCAACCCCACTCGTTCGTTTGAACAGAATCACCGTGACCGCTAAGAGTAGGGCCCCGACAGCAACGATGGTCGACCAGAACAAGCAGCGCTGGAATGCAGCAATGAGATCAGGACCAGCCAGAGTGTTCAGAATGGACTGTAAGAGATTCATGTGACTATCAGAATTCAGTCATGCTTGCAGGCGGGCAATCACGTGTGGCGCACAGTATACTAAAATCCGGCATAGTAATCCGCTAGTGGTCGAGTAGCAGCTTCACATCAGCAATTCGCTTCCGCGCCATTTCGTTGCCGATCGCGATCAACGGCTCAATCATCCGTGCGTCATCGAGAGTGAACACCTTCGGGGGAACTTCAGGTTGGATACGCAGAAAGCGCTCCTTACCTAGAAGCAACCTCGCTTGCTTTGTCGCGGACACACTTTGACAATGCAAGAGCCATTCAATCCCGGGCCTTGCCCAACCGAGTAAACCCCCTCGTCTGGCGTGTTCGTCGATACGTTTCGGAGTTGCAGTGCATCCGAGACTGAGTACCCGCAGAGATTCACGGGGTTTGTTGAGGTATGTCAGCGCTTCAACAACTCCAACCATCACGGGGTTGTTTGCCCATAAGCCACCATCCAGCAATGTGGTGCCTCCTAGCGGGGCGTGCGGCCGAAAGAACGTGGGTGCCGCTGCTGTGGCAAGCGCCACATCAACGATTCGGACCTTCCCATCGACAACAAATGTCTCGTGATGAGGTGTCTTGTAGATATACACATCCCCAGTCTCTCCGCTGGTGGCCGGGATGACGACGTTTACTCGTGCGTCGCCCAACTCCTCCTCGCCAAACACTTCCACCAAAGCATCGCGAAGTGGAGCCGCATCATATCGCGCGTGCACGATGCCTCTCACCCAGTACCGTACGTCGAGAAGGCTATGCCTGGGGAAAATCTTTGGGCCGTGTTTTCGGTAAAGATTGAGAATCTCTTGTGCCGGCAAACCAAACGCGACAGCAAGCGCGAGAATGCCGCCCGTCGATGTTCCTACGATCAAGTCAAAGCGGTCCACCGTGGCCACGCCGGTGGTTCGTTCGATCGCAGCAAGAAAGGCCGCAGGTAAGACACCCTTGACTCCACCTCCATCAATGGACAAGATGCGAAGCGTACTCATGCTTGCGATCCAGAATTCTTACGCGCGGGCGGATGAGCGCCCCCGCCATGCCATACCCCAGTGATTCGCCATCGCTCGTAATGAAAAAGCCACAACACTGCCCAGGGCAAGATGGTCCGAGACAAGTATTCCTCAGATGCCGACCACTCCGCGGGAAGATAGAGACACAAACTGTCGTCTTCATAGAGATGCGGAATGGCAGCGTCTGTGCGAGGCTCAAGCTTTGGATAGGCCACAAACACCCGCGGGCTTTTCCAGTCCCCGTATGTCACGCGCACGGTGTAGATTGCGCTCAGTGGCGTCGGTTGAATTGTGCCTTCCCACACGTAGCGTCCTCCGCGCTCCACCACGCGAAAGGACGGCCACGTGATCAGGAGAGCCGCGGACTGCTGCGCTGGACGAAGCCGTCTTTGATATGGGGCACTACGTGTCACCATAAAAGGTATTCCGTCGAACAGGAACGATCCCTGAACCAAGGCCAAGCGACAAGCCCCTCGTGGATCGCGTGACGCCGAGCGAGCCGTCTGTCCGGTGCGTCTCAACCTGAGCCGCCTCTCGAACGAACGCTTGCTTTGTCACACCATCGCCGAACAACTGCGAAAGGATCCTTTCCACAGTGAAGACGTCGGTTCCGGTTTCCAACGCCTGCCATTTCCCAGCGAGTTCCGCCAGTCTTTCGACGAACGTGTCGTACGCGCCCGGATTCCGCTCCCACTGCTCACTCAGAATCTCCGCTGGATGAACTGGATTGCGCACAACGATCGGGCGATAGGGGCTCTGGCCGACTCGAATAGTGATTCCGTCGATGATCTCGCGAAGAGCAGCGCTCGTTGAAGTTGCCTCCACCACACATTCGCCAGCAAGTGTTGTCAGTACAATCGAGCGCGGGGCCACGTCCGTGTTGTCCTGATAAGCCAGATCGCGCCATCGCTTAAGCAGCTGCACAGCGCGCTGGAGTGAGCTCTTCTCCGCCACCGATTCCTGATCAGGTACGGGTTCAACGCGAGCGAGCTTGATTCTCTCGGCCTGTCCTTCAAACCACCGCGCGTATCCCCTCGGGTCGCTCGGCAACCACATGCTCAGATCTCCGTCTGGTATGCGCACGCGCGTTCCAGAAGCTTGGCCGTCGGGGCGCGCGGGGAGAATGTCCAGGTGGAACTCATGCGCATACGTTAGCCGCACGCATCGACGCTTGCGCTCGATCATGTTGTGATACGTGCCGTGATCGCGGAGACGCCGCTCGACCATGTCGAGAACTGAGAGTGGTGCAATGTTCGCTTCACCCAGCTGCAGCTCGCACACGAGATCGAGATCGAATTCGTCCTCCTTGAGCGGCTTGACCGTTGTGCCGATGCGAAACGAACCCTGTGGGTAGATCACTGGTTTCCATGAGCGCAGGAGACTCCCTTCCGCATCCAGCCAGTGGCCTACGGCGACATAGTGCTCTTCTGCGCGATCGTACTCGGAGGTTGGCAGCTGCAGTTCCTCGCAGATTATTGAGAGAAGAGCATCGAGGTTCTCGGTTCGGGTGTTGTACATATACTTACTTCCTTTGTCCTTGTGGCTTGAGCCACTTAGTTCGCTTCCGCAGAAACAGGCATGACCGAGTAGAAGATGCGGCGCGCGCCTCTTCCCCCCGACGTCGTCGGATCCTCAACGACTAGGCCGGCATCGGCCAGAGTCTTGAGGCGATTCGCGGCTGCGTTAAGCTCAATGTCGCCCAGCATCTTCGCAACCTCGTTGGATGTCGTCCGTCCCATCCTATTGATATGGTCCAATGTTTGGGCGAGCGGCGGGCTGATTCTTCCGAGCACAGTCACGGAGCCATCTGCTCGTCGTTCCAGGCAGTGGAGTCCCCGCAACGCGAGCACCGCCTGGACATTCTCCCGAACCGCGTCACTAAGGTTCGTCAGCACGAATCTGCGGGTGCCCAATTCGCCCGAGATGACCCGTCTGACCAGAACGGTGAGGAACTCGTCGGCTGCCGAGAAGTCCAAAAACTCAATTTCCTGAAAGTCGATCACCATGACTTCGTCGGGTGTCCGCGACACGAGCGCAGCCAGCACGTCCTCGCGGAGGCCACCCCCTCGCTCCCGCCCCCCAATAAAACCTTTGGGAACATGATAGTTAGATACTTTTCGCTGAAATGTCATAAGTTTCACTGCTTACAGTGTAAGTATAGCCAAGCTAAGAATGGGCGTCAAGCCCCTACTGAAAGAAGGAGATGGCGACCTGGGTCCCGGGGAATGCATCGCCCGTAAATGGGTGGACCTTGGCTGCCCGGAGATATAGCCGAGTGCGGCCCGTTCTGATCTGGAGCGTGCCTTTGAAATCAAGGCACACTTTGCGAACGAAAGTTAGCCCGAGACCTCGGTTCGCAAAGCGAGAGAATTCCGGTCGCATCGCGTTAACGATCACCTCTGTGTCCTCCCAGTTCGCCGCCTGGGGGAACCGTTCGGCAAGGCTGTTTCGTAAACCGATCCCCGAATCCGCAACACTCAAGTAAACGAACCTTCCCTGCGCAGAGCGGTAGGTTTGCGCGGCCACGTATCCAATGCCAGCGCTATGATCGACGATGTTTTGGGCAAGCTCCGAAATGACGCCCGCGAACGCCTGCACGTCTTTTTCTTTGTATTTGAGTTGATTGCGCAGAATAGCTGTGACGCGGTCGTGGATTTCGCGCCGAATTCCCTCCACGTCAGCCGACTTCTCAATCTTGGTCAGCTCGAGGAGCACGTCGGATGAACCAGCGTGTTTCGGCCCATCAGCGTTTCGGCACTCGGCCATATCCTTGAGCACTGTATCGACGCCCATGTAACACAGATAGCCCGCCGCCTGATCAGATGTCGGGAAAAGCACAACCGGCGACCATCCCCGTTCTCGCAGCACTCTCACCGCAAGCGCCACACCCGTCATCCCTGCTGGGTTCACGAACGTGTGGGTGGAAAGATCGATGAGAAATTTTTCGCTGCAAATTGAAGCGCCTGCCGCCATCACGGCTGCGAACAGGCCGTCAACCTGTGGTGTGTCCAGTTTGGTGCCTTGGAGTTCTATTCGATGAGTTTCATCGTTCATGGAGTTCACCCATCCATTTACGCAGAAGTTGAGGATATCGTCCAGACCTACACCTTTCGACATGCGATTTGTGGGAATTGATACATTCACCCGCAAGGCTTCCGTACCCAGCCATAAGGAGCACTTATTGGCGGTTGATCACACCGTATCAGTGAAGCTCCAAGAAACGGCCGAGTCGGTCGTATAGTGATTTCGTCGGATGGTGTGTTCCGTTCTCCTAATCTCGTACTGCTGTTTCCCAGACGCCGAGGTGTTTGGCCAGGCGCTTCCATGACAGACCTCTGCTCTCTGCGGGCCGCCTTGAGGCGCTCCCGGAGGGTGTCGCCGACCGGCGGGAGCGGGTTGTAGTCCAGGAATCGGATGATCCCCGGCAGGTACCGGACCACTGGCTGGGTTTTTCCCTTCTCCCAATTCGCGACCGTCGCTTTGTCGACACCCATCTGGACGGCCACATCCTTCTGTAGGAGTCCCAGATCCATCCGTCGCTTCTTCACGTGTTGTCCAAACGACTTGGGCTGGTCCGGATAGTCCTCCGGCCTGGGTTTTCGTGCCTTCAGCCGCAAATGGCAAAAGGGCAACGCAGTGGCAGGGTTGCGTTGCCGCGCAGATCTGCAACTGTTCCCGAATCCTGGCGCAATTTCTCCGTGATCTGACTGGCGCGGGGGGTTCGTAGGAGATACGTTCACGGGGATTGTTACTTCAGCTGGAGGCCGCCAATGTCGCGCAGGACCGTTCGAGCATTGCCCACCGTTGCCGCAATTGCCCTGTCCGCAGTCGTTTACGACGCGGGGGCGCAGACTTGGACCGATATCACCCCCGTGGGCACCGCGCCCACGGGCCGTCGCCAGGCGTCGGCCATTCTCGACCCGGTCGACCATCGCATGGTGATCTTCGGCGGCACCACCGGCACCACCAGCAACGAGGTGTGGGCCTTCGACCTCGACACCAACACCTGGGAGAACCTCACTCCGGCCGCGGGCCCCCCCGCACCGACGGCGCGCATCACGCCGGCGAGCGTCTACGACCCCTACGGCCACCAGATGATCATGTGGTCGGGGCAGGGTCAGGGCGGCACGTTCTTCAACGACGTGTGGTCGTTCGATCTCACCGACAACACGTGGTCGCAGTACGCGCCCGCCGGAGGGCCGCCCGCGATACGTTACGGCGTGGGCTACACGTGGGATCCGAAAGCGCGCGACCTGGTGACGTTCGCGGGCTTCACCTTTCAGGGGCGCTTCGACGACGTGTGGCGCTTCAACGACCAGGCCGTCACCTGGACGGACGTCTCGCCCGGCAGCGGTCCCATCGAACGCTGCCTGCACGCGGCGTGCTACGACGCCGTCAATCACCGCATGATCATGTACGGCGGCCAGAACGGCGGTCCGCTGGGTGACATCTGGGCGCTGGATCTCGACACCGACACGTGGACGGAACTCACCCCGGCGAGCAACCCACCCGGCCGCTACTTCGCCACACTCGTCTACGACGCCGGCAATCATCGTGCGACCATCTTCGGCGGGCAGACACCATCGAACGCGAACGACGCATGGGTGTTCGATCTGTGGACCGGTCTGTGGACACAACTCGCGCCGGCGGGCACGCCGCCCAGCGCGCGCTACGGATCGGCCGGTATCTATGACGGCGCCAACGATCGCATGGTCGTGTTCGGCGGCTTCGACGTGGCCTATCGCAACGACGTGTGGTCGCTCGACAACCTCTCCAGCACATCGACCGGTGTGCGCCCCGCGGCGGTGAACGCGGCCACGCTGCACCCCAACCATCCCAATCCCTTCAACCCCGCCACCGCCATCCGCTTCGAGTTGGCATCACGCGGCACCGCAACGCTGCGCATCTACGATGCGCGCGGTCGCGCCGTGCGCACCCTCTTCTCCGGCGTCGCCGATGCGGGTGTCACTGCGCTCACCTGGAATGGCCGCGACGACGACGGCCGCGCGGTGGGGTCCGGCGTGTACTTCTATCGCCTGGAAACCGCTTCCGGGGCACAAGCACGGAAGATGGTCCTGATCAAGTAGCCCCGCGCCTTTTTGCGCGCCCGCCGGGTCGTTCCCCCCATGGGCCGGGGCACAACAGGGAACAACGCACCCCCGCGCGATGACACAATCCCCTCCGCTCCGGGGCACGGGCATTGCAGTTCTTGCCAGTGCGACGTGCACTCAACTACTTTCGCGCCGTTCCAGGGAACTATGAGAACGACACTGCACATCATTCTGGGCGTGCTGTTGTGGGTGGTATTCATCTACTACTGGCACCTGGTCATGAATCAACCCGTCACCGACGAGACCAAGCGGGCGCTCTCGGTGGTGGGAATCATCGTGGCGTCCATAACCGTGTTCGACTTCTTCTGGATCCTGTACAACGTGCGGCTCGGACGCCGCACCCGGCGCGTGACCCGGCCGGTCGAGATTCCCGCGCCGTCGTTGGATTTTCTGGGGCGGACCTTTGTGGCCCACAACGACGCCGAGCTGCGGGCCGCGCGCTACATCGAGGTGCATGTGATCCAGGTGGAAGACGACAAGTCCGCGGCCGGCCACAAGATGTTCCGCGTGACCGGCGAGGTACCCGAGGCCTGATGATCGACATCATCGGCATCCTGGAAGCGATCGAGCGCAACTTCGTCTACCTGGCGGCGCTCTCGTTCTTCGCGTGGTATCCGCTGGTGTCGAGCGGCGTGCTGGTGCTGGTGTCGATGCTGTACTACACCCGCCGCGAGCGCAGCTCCAAAAAGATCCGGCCGTTCCTCGACGCCGAGTACACCCCCTCGGCGTCGGTGGTGATTGCCGCCTTCAACGAGAGCGAGCACATCCAGGCCACCCTGGACGGTATTCTCGCCATCGACTATCCCGACTTCGAAGTCATCGTCATCGACGACGGCAGCAGCGACGGAACCACCGCGCGCATCCTGCCCTACGTGCGCGACGGCCGCGTGCGCCTGGTGCGCAAACTGGGCAACGAGGGCAAGGCCATGGCGCTCAACGACGGCCTGCGCTGCGCGTCCGGCGAGATCATTCTCATCATGGACGCGGATGCGATCCCCGACCCCGGCATCCTGCGCTTCGTGACACCCCACTTCAAGCAGCCGCGGGTGGGTGCCGTCACCGGTAACCCGCGCGTGTTCAATCGCGATACGCTTCTGGCCAAGCTGCAGGCAATCGAGTTCACAGCCATCATCTCGCTGCAGCGGCGCGCGCAGCGCGTGTGGGGACGCATCCTCACCATGAGCGGTGTGGTGGGCGCCTTCCACCGCAGCGCGTTGTTCGACGCCGGGCTCTACAGCCCCGACATGGCCACCGAAGACATCGATCTCTCCTGGAAGCTGCAACTGCGCTCGTGGGAGATCCGCTACGAGCCCCGCGCGGTGGTGTGGATGCGCGTGCCGTCCACCATGCGCGGACTGTGGCGCCAGCGTCTGCGCTGGGCGCGCGGACTCGCCCAGGTGCTGCGCCGCCACGGCGCCTCCGCCATGACCTGGAGACGCCGGCGCCTGTGGCCGTTGGTGATCGAGTCCTGGCTCTCCATCACCTGGGCGTACTGCTTTGTGGTGCTGACCTCGCTGTGGATTTTCTGCTACGCCATCGGTTACCCGCCGGTGGGTGCTTCGCCGATTCCCAACTGGTGGGGTATGTTGATTGGCACCATGTGCCTCATTCAGTTGCTCACCGGTGTGCTGCTCGACCGGCGTTACGACCGGCGCATTCCATTCTATTACTTCACCGCCGTGTTCTACCCGCTGATGTACTGGATCATCATGGCCATCGTCACCTCCATCGCCACGCCGGGCGCCATGCTGGGCATGCGCAAGGCGGAGCCGGTGCGCTGGAAGCCGGTGAGGGGCGAATGATGATGCGCCGCGCGCTCTTCATCATATTCGTCCTCGTGTCGGCGGCGTCCGCGGCCGTGGCCGCGCCCGCGGACACAACGGGCGTGCCCATACCGGACCCGGTGCTGGCGGAGAATCTCCCCGCCGCGCTCACCACGCTGGACCGCGCGCGTGTGGCCGCCTACAACGACCGCCACCAGGAGGCCATTCGCTACTACCGGCGCACCATCGAGCTGTATCCCCCGCTGGAAGAAGAGCTGGCGGTGGAGCTGGGTCACCAGTACATGTGGGCGGACCAGCCCGACTCCTCGATGATCTGGTTTGAGAAGCAGCTCGAATACGACCCGGAGAACATCGAGGCGCGCAACGGTGTGGCACGGCTCACCAGCTGGAAGGACGACCACGGGCGGGCGGAGGCGATGTACAACGGCGTGCTCGAGGACGATCCCGACAACATCGACGCGCTGCTGGGGCGCGCGCAGGTGGTCAACTGGTCGGGGCGCAACCGCGAGGCCACCTGGCTCTACAGCGACATCCTGAAACGCTTCCCCGGCAACGCGGACGCGCGCGAGGGGCTGGCGCAGGCCTACTACTGGGGCGGGCGTCCCGACTGGGCGCGCGAGGTCATGGCCGAGGGCGGGATGACTTCCGGGCTTGCGTCCATCCAGCGCGACATCGAGCGCGATCGCGCGCCCGGTATCACTTATGCGTTCGATCGCAACAAGGACAGCGACGACATCGAGCGGCGCACCCACTCGTTCCGGGTGAGCACCGGCATTGCGGACGCGACGCGCATCTTCGGCGACTACGGCCACGCGAAGTACACCCAGCCCGGGCTGCCCGACGTGTCGCGCAACTGGCTGGCGGCCGGGCTGCAGAGCCGCTTCAACGAGTACGTGGGGCTCACCGCGGCGGCCGGCTACCAGTGGAACGCGTACGACCGCAGCGCGCTGGGGCCGGAGACGTACTGGCAGGACGAGTTCAACCTGTTCACCTTCGACGGCTACGCCACTTTCCTCCCCCACGACTGGACGCGAATCGACGTGGGGCTCTTCCACGGGTCGCTGCAGAACCCCGAGGCCATCTACCGCGGCATCTCGCTCACCGAGCTGTCGGCCGGGCTGGATTTGCGCTTCGCCACCAACGCGGTGTGGATCACCAACTTCGAGACCGGGTGGTACAGCGACGTCAACAACCGCCTCGGCGCCGGCACGCGCCTCGCCTGGCAGCCCTTCTGGCGGCTGCCCGGTTTCAACAACCGGTTCACCTCCACCACCGGGTTTGCCATCTTCGGTTTCAGCGAAACCAAGGACAACGGTTATTACGACCCCCGGCAGTACCTGAGCCTGTACGAGGACCTCGCGCTGGAGATGCGCTTTTCCGCGCGGGTTCGCGCCACCGTTTCCGGCCGCATCGCGCTGGAACGGGAGGACAGCGGCGACTGGTTTACCGCGGGATCGGGCAGTGCCTCGGTCTCGTGGGCGGTGTGGCGCGGTCTCGGCGTGACGGTGGGGGGCTACGCGTCTCAATCACGGCTCTCCACGCGCGAGGGCTACCAGGCCAACGGCTTCTACGTGACGGTGGATTATCTCCACTGGAAATAGCACCATGTCTCACATGACACGCCGCGACGCCTACATCGCCTTCCTTATAACCGTGGTGGTGGCGGTGGCGTTTGCACTCACCGTGGGCCGCATGGTGGTGACGGGCCGCAACGCGGGTTCACAGCTGCGTTCCGACCGCGCCCGCGATACCGTGTCGGTGGACGCCCGCGTTGAGCACGTTCCGGTGCTGTGCTATCACTACATCCGCGGCAAGTCCGACCCCATCCGCCTCGCGCGCGTATTCGGCTACGTGGTGCTGAGCCTGCCGCTGCTGGACAACTCGGAGCTGTGGACCACCAGCGCCGGCGGCTTTGAGCGGCAGATGGAGTATCTCTCCCGCCGCGGCTACAACACCATCACCCTGGACGAACTGAACGAGTGGCAGATCGGCCTGCGCGACCTGCCCCCGCGGCCGGTGGTCATCACCTTCGACGACGCCGACGAGAGCGTGTACGACTACGCTTACCCCGTGCTCAAGCGCCTCGGGTTGCGCGCAACCGTCTTCGTGGTGACGGGCCACGTGGGAAAGCGCTGGGGCGAGGTGCGCGTGCTCGACTGGGCCCGCCTGCGCGAGATGCAGGCGAGCGGCGTGTTTGACATTCAGTCGCACACGCACGACCTGCACTACAAGATCAACGACGGCGGCGACGCCGAGCCGGTGTTCCTGGCTGCCACGCGGCCCGGCGAAACCGTCGATGGCGTGACCTCATGGGAGGAACTGGTGCGAACCGACCTCACTCGCTCGCGCGACGCCATTCGCCAGCACATCGGGCGCACCCCCGCCTACCTCGCCTGGCCGTACGGCTTCGGCAATCCGCGCGTGGACCGCGTGGCGCGCGAAGTTGGCTTTACGCGCACGTGCTCGCTGCGCCTGGGCACCAACACCCCCCTGCGCGCCACACCGGTGACCGCGGACACCGACGCGTTCGAGATTGCGCGCTACACCATCACCGCGCGCACATCCCTGCGTGTGTTCCGCGCCATGATTTCCGGGACGTACAGTCCCGACGTCTAGCCACTCGCGGGATCTCCCCAACTCCTCCCTTTCCGAATTGCATCTCGCACGGGCTGCGGGCGGCAGGTTTTTCCGCCTGATGCCCGGAATGGGCCCGTGCGCCGCGAAGTGGTGGTGGCACACAACTTGCGCTCGCCGCTTCGAACAAACCCGAATACATCGCTCGAAGGGGGAGTCCATGTCGTCGGTACGCAAAAGCATTCATCACGGGACGCACCTGAACTGGTTCGTCCTGGTCATGGTCTGCGCCATGGGCGCGACCGGTCTGTTCTTCTCGCTGCCTTCACTGTCCGCACAGTTCGATCCGCTCGACCTGCTGACCAACGCACAGATGGCGTTTCTGGTCATTTCCGCCAGCTCGGTGATAGTGGCCGGCGGACTGGTGCTGCAGCGCAGGGATCTCATGCGCCTGTGGGCGCTGTACGAAGCCGCCCAGCGCGAGATCGCCGAGCGCGCCGAAAAGGCGCGGGCACGCGACTACGCGCTGCTCAACGTGAGCAAAATGATGGTGGCGCAGAACGACGTCAACGCGGTCTTTACCTGCGTTACCGACACCTGCGTGGGCGTGTTTGCGTGCCACCAGGCCTCCCTCATGATCTTCGACAAGGACAGCAATTCGCTCGAGGTTCGCGCGGCCAGTGGCAAGATGGTCCCCGAGGGAATCATCGGTACCAGGCAGAAGCTGGGCGTGGGCATCGCCGGCTGGGTGGGCATGCGCCGCGAGCCGCTGCTGATTCTCCCCGGCGGCAAGCCGGCGGACAATCCGGGCATCGAGTTCAAGCAGAAGGATCTCACCGCCGCCATGGTGGTTCCGATAATCATGCGCGACGAACTGGTGGGCGTGATCAACGTGAGCTCGCGTAGCAAGCAGACCGTGTTCGACAACGAGGACATGCGCGCGCTGCAGGTGTTCGCGGAAAACGTGGGCGTCGCGGTGCGGCACACGGAGCAGGCCGCGTGGATGCGCGCCACCATCCAGCACCTTCAGGACCAGAAGGACCGTGCGGGCGTCTCCACCGTGATCCCGGCGGCGCAGTCGGCGACACCCAGCGAGATCAACGATCTGTAGGCACTTCAAGCGGCAAGAGGCATCGCTCCTCCGCTCATGATCCTCGCGCGAAACATTTGAAATCGCGCCGCCGTGCTGCTTCCCCCGATGTCGCGTGCGCCCCGCTCTTTCTACAGCAGGCTCTGGATGGCGCCGCCGTCTACCTGGATGGTGACGCCGGTCACATAGCTCGCGCGTTCCGAGCACAGGAACGCCACCACCGCCGCCAGCTCCTCCGGCCGCCCCAGCCGCTGCGCGGGGATCGTTCTCTCCCACTCCGCAAACACGCTCTCTGCCTCGACGCTTTTCGTTGCCGCGGTGTGCGCCGCGAGCTCGTCGAGACGTTCCGTCCTGGTGAAGCCCGGTGCCACGTTGTTCACCGTGATCCCCTGCGCGGCGAGTTCCAGCGAGATGGACTTGGAGAATCCCAGGATGCCGGGGCGCATGGTGTTGGAGACCAGCAGGTTCACGCGCGGCTGCTTGACCGTGGAGGAGAGGATGTTGACGATGCGGCCCCAGCCGTTGGCGCGCAGGTGCGGGACGGCGGCGCTCATGAGAGCCAGCGCGCTCATGAGGGTGGAGTCCACCCCGCGACGCACGTCGTCCAGGCTGACCTGGTCGAAGGAACCCGGTGTCGGGCCACCGGAATTGGTGACCAGGATATCCAGTTTACCGAACGCCGCGGCGGCCTCTTCGACGAACGCCGCGCACGCCTCTGCGTTCGACAGATCCACCGCGGACGCGAGCACCTTCGCACCCGGCACCGCGGCGGTAATGCGGCGTGCCGCGTCGTTGATGCGCCCCTCGTCGCGCGAGCAGATGGCCACCGACGCCCCCTCGCGCGCCAGCTCCAGCGCGCACGCGTATCCGAGCCCCTGGCTGGCCGCGGCGACCAGCGCCGCGCGCCCCCTGATGCCGAGTTCCATCGATTTCCTCCGTGGTTTCCGGCGGCCCCCACCCCGTGGACAGGCGCCCCGCCGTTCGGCTATAATAGATGGTCCCGGGCGCCCTGAAAAGGTGCCCGCGGCCGTTTCACAGCATCGACCTCACAGCCGCAGGAGTTGCACGCAATGAGCGTTATGAAGGACATGAGGAGCCGCTTTGGAATGTTCGGCGAGCTCTGGGCGTTCATGAAGGTCCGCAAGAAGTGGTGGCTCGGCCCGATCATGATCTTTCTCATGCTGCTCGGCGTCCTGATCGTCTTCACCGAAGGATCGGCGCTGGCCCCGTTCATCTACGCGCTGTTCTAGAGCGCGGGGCACACCAGCAGGAGTCGCAACGGGCGGTGGCTTTCGAGCCGCCGCCCGTTTTCGTTCCGCGTCCGCGCGTCTTTACATTCACTCCCACTGTGGGAGTACACACTTTTTTCACAAGCTTTCTGAGGAACCTCAGTGCCTTCCGCCTCTCTCGGTGCGGACATCTTCCAGGCTCAAACCCGTGGGGGTTCGGCCCGCAAAGTACAGCATCCCATCCCTGACTTCGAACATGCCGTTAATCCCCCATGGAACCACGAAGCCATCATCGACGCGTTGCAGGGCGACGCAGTAGTCCCTCCCCGTCGTGACCCGCGGCCGGGTACTGTCGTACCGCCACTCCGGCCAGTAGTCGCCGCTCGCGATCGCTGCGATCTGGATGGTTGAGTCCAGGGGCTCGCCACCAACGCTGCGCACCTCAGAAAGGTGCAATTCAATCAACGCGTACTCCGTCCCGTCAGGGGCCGTCGCGTACCGATGTTCCTCGCGGCGCAGGCACCCGGTTACCACAATTTCCGCTTCTCTCATGACGCGACGCGGATTCGCTGCGGCAAGACGCCCGCGAATCTCGCCGAGATCCTTCAAGTAGAGACCGTCGTTTTGTTGCTGCCAGCCGCTCCGGCCCTCAACAAAGCGTACGCGGTCATCACGCACCCGGTACATCCCCCCCCAACAACGAGCTTTCCCAAACCAGACCAACAACCATTCGCTGCCCCGTCCGATACACCGTACCCAGGGCTACACGGTCGCAACTCAGTAGCGAATCGAGTTCGCGTTCGGGATGGAACCGCGCGATGGGTGTTTGCGCGAGCAACACGAACAGAGAAAAGGCGAGTAGCCCCATCGCCCGCTCAGTACTCGATGCCCCGCTGGGCGTAGATGCCGCGCTGGAAGGGGTGCTTGATTTCGCGCATCTCGGTGACCAGGTCGGCGAATGCAATCAGGTCGGGGTGGGCATCGCGGCCGGTGAGAATGACGTGCATGTCCTTCGGCTTTTTGCGCAGCGCCGCGAGCACCGGTTCGATGTCGAGGTAGCCGTAGGCAATGGCGTTGTTGATCTCGTCGAACACCAGCAGGTCGTGCTGCTTGGCCGCGATGGCGTCGCGGCACGCCTCCCACGTCTTCCACGCCACCGCGGTGTCGCGCTCGCGGTTCTTCGTCTCCCAAGTGAAGCCCTCGCCCATCGGCACCATCTCGATGCCCAGCTTCTGCGCCGAGTGCAGCTCGCCGTAGTCCCACGACCCCTTGATGAACTGGATGATCTTCACCTTGAAGCCCACACCCACCGCGCGCATGGCCGTGCCCAGCGCCGCCGTGGTCTTGCCCTTGCCGTTGCCGGTGTGGACGATGACGAGTCCCACGCGGCGGCCTTTGGGGTTCTTTTTTTTGCTTGAGGACGCTTTGGATGGCATGGTGCGACCCGGGAAACGGCGGCGGATTCGGGTTGTAACGGCGGCGTGCGGGCTTTAAAATAGCATGCGTCCATCCTCGACGGCAAGCGCCGAGGGCCGCACTCCCCCCCCCCGGGGGTGAGAACCAACATATGCGCACGATCTATCTGGATAACAACGCCACCACGCCGGTGCTGCCCGAGGTGTTCGAGGCCATGCGGCCGTTCCTCACCGAGCACTACGGCAACCCGTCGAGCCCGCACTGCATGGGCGACAAACCGGCGTCGGCCGTTCGCGACGCGCGCGTCAAGGTGGCGTCGCTGCTCGGCGCCACCGACACCGAGATCGTGTTCACCAGTAGCGGCACCGAGTCCACCAACATCGGCATCCGTGGCGTGGTGGAGATGAACCGCAACAAGCGACACATCATTACGACCGCGGTGGAACATTCCGCGGTGCTCAACCCCGTCAAGCGCTACGGCGCGCTGGGCTTCGACGTCACCATCCTCCCGGTGGACCGTGCGGGACGGCTGGACCTGGACGCGCTGCGCAAGGCACTGCGCGACGACACCGCGCTCGTCGCCACCATGTTCGCCAACAACGAAACCGGCGTCATCTTCCCCATCGACCGCATCGTGGAGATTGCGCACGGGCGCGACGTTCCCGTGCTGGTGGATGCGGTACAGGGCGTGGGCAAGCTGCCCATCGACGTGAAGGCGCTGGGGGTGGACTTCCTGGCCCTCTCGGGGCACAAGTTTCACGGCCCCAAGGGCGTGGGCGCCGTGTACATCCGCAAGGGCACCCGGTGGGCGCCGGTATTCCTGGGCGGGAGCCAGGAGCGCGGCCGGCGGCCGGGTACGGAGAACGTGGCGGGTATCGCGGCGCTGGGCGTGGCCTGCGAGCACGCGGCGGGCAATCTGGTGCATTACCATACCGAGGTGCGCGCACTACGCGATCGCTTCGAGCACGAGTTGCTGGACCTCGTCCCCGACTCGTTCGTCAACGGCATCGCCTCGGAACGCCTGCCCAACACGTCCAACATCGGCTTTGCGGGCATCGACGGCAACGCCATGCTGGTGCTGCTGGACGAGGTGGGCATCTGCTGCTCCGCCGGTTCGGCGTGCAAATCGGGCGCCGGGCTTCCCTCCCATGTGCTGGGCGCCATGGGCCTCTCGCCGGAGGAGGCCGCTTCGTGCCTTCGTTTTTCAATGAGTTCGCTCACCACGTGCGAGGATATTGACGCCTGCATCCAGCACGTCCCCGCCATCGTCGAGCGCATGCGCCGCAATTTCATTTCTGCCTAATACCCCGTTCACACGGTCCGGATGGCCGGGCAACCGGTTACATGGCGCGGGATCAGCGGACGGCGAGGGCGGCGAGGGTCTTCTCCACGAGCGCTTCGAGCGGTTGGGTGGCATCGAGCAAGAGGCGGGCGTAGGCGCGGGTGGGATGGACGTGCCGGTCGTACATGGGGCGCACGCTGCGCTGGTAGTGCTGGCGCACGGCGTCCGCTTCCCGGCCACGCTCGGCGACGTCGCGCGCAACGCGCCGCGCGAGACACGCATCGTGCGCGAGGTTCAGGTAGACCGGCGTGGTGACCACGGCGCGCACATCGGACCAGTACAGCGCGAAGAGTCCTTCCACAATGACAAACGGTGCCGGATCGACCCGCCTGGTGTCGTCCAGGCGCGCGTGGGTGGCGTAATCGTAGACGGGCTGCCGGACCGGCTGGCCGGCCGCGAGCGCGGCCACCTGCCGTATCAACAGCGCGTGGTCCAGCGCGTCGGGCACGTCCACGTTGATCTGGTCGTCGGGGACGCCGCGCTGGTCCCGGTAGTAGGCATCCAGCGCCACCACCACCCCGCCACCCGGGACGCCGGCGGCCAGCAGCCGCGCCAGTGACGTCTTTCCGGACCCGGAGGGCCCGGCGATGGCGACGACATGGGGGACGGATGACCGGCTCATGGCGGAATCGTAGCACAGTGTGCTAGCATGGCTGGCTATGGCGACCCGAAGTTTCTCGGAGTCGGTCCGGGTCCGGTCCCCGGGCGTCTACGGGCGGATTGCGGGCACGAGCCGCAATGTCCGGGCAACGCTCCTCGGCATCGTGCTGGTCGTGGCGGCGCTGGTGTTTCTCAGCGTGGAGCGCGGCCAGCGGGTGGCGGAGTGGGCGCCGCTCGACGTGGTGTCCTCGCGCGACCCCCTGCAGGAACTCCCCATCCGCATCGCCGGCAAAGACGGCGTGGTGCGGCCGGCCCGCACCCACGACGCTGTGCTGGACATGAAGCGGATTCCCGCGCTGGTGGTGGGCGTCGACCTCGATCGTATCGCGCCGGCCCCCGGCGGCAACGCCGTGGTCATCCGCAACGACAAGGGCGACGAGCGCTTCCGGGACACGATTGATGCACACTACTTCGACGACGGCCGCTTCATGTTGAAGCTCTTTGCGGGGCAGTTTCCGCCCGGGGTCTACTGGCTCGAAATCGAAGCGCTCAGCGAGGGCGGCGATGCGCGCGTGGTCGCGGCTTCGTGGTTCGAAGTGCTTCGCTAAGCAGCGCCGCTTGCGCGGCGGATTTCATTCCACTCACACAATAGAAGATTGCGGGACATCATGAAGAAACTCTCCATCGGTCACAGCCCGGACGCGGACGACGCGTTCATGTTCTACGGACTGGCCTCCGGGCGCGTGAAGGTCGAGGGCTACGCCGTCGACCACGTGCTCGAGGACATCGAGACCCTCAACCGCCGGGCGCGTGGCGCCGAGCTGGACGTCACCGCGATATCCGCGGCCGCGTACCCCACGGTGGCATCGCTCTACCGCATCATGTCCTGCGGCGCATCGGTGGGCCGCCGCTACGGTCCGGTGGTGCTGGCGCGCAAGTCGCTCACCATGCCGGACCTCAAGGGCCTGCGCGTGGCCGTCCCGGGCGAGCACACCACCGCGTACCTGCTGTTCCGCCTGTACATGCCCGCACCGTTCGAACCGGTGATCATGGACTTCGAGGCCATCATGGATGCGATCGCGTCGGGCAGTGTCGACGCGGGTGTCGTCATCCACGAGGGGCAGCTCACCTGGCCCGAGAGCGGGCTGCACAAGATTGCGGATCTCGGCGACCTGTGGATGGAAGACACCGGCCTTCCCATTCCGCTGGGACTCGACGTGATCCGCCGCGGCCTCGGTGACGCAACCATGAACTCGGTGGCGCGCGGCCTCAAGGAGAGCATCGTGCTCGCGCGCACCCACGAAGACGACGCGGTCGACTACGCCATGCAGTTCGGCCGCGGCGTCGACCGCGAGACCTGCCGCGCGTTCGTGCGCATGTACGTCAACGAAGACACGGTCGACATGGGCGACGACGGACGCCGCGCCCTGGAGACCCTCTTCACCCGGGCGGTCGGGGCGGGAATCCTCGATCGCACCCCCGATCTCGATATCCTCTGGGTCTGATTTAACTTCCTGCCACTAAATAGGTTGCCGTTTTTTGTCCCGGCAACCCCCTTGACGACATGATATCATCTTGATATGCTAATCATAGCTTTTCCGTGAAGGAGGAAATTCCATGGTTACGCGGGAAAAAGAAGTTCATCCCCTGAGTGGCTGGTTGATGCTTCCGGTGCTTCTCATTGCAGGCATTGCACTGGGCTTCTGGTTCAAAGAGATCGTCACGATGGGGGCAACCCCGTCCTTCATCATCACGTGGTCGCTGGCGGTCATGGTGTGGAGCGTCCTGTTGACGGGCTTCTTCACGCTGCAGCCCAATGTGGCGGTGGTGCTGGTCCTGTTCGGCAAGTACGCAGGATCGGCGAAGACCAGCGGCTTCCACTGGGCCAACCCGTTCTACAAGAAGGAGAAGGTGTCGCTGCGCCTGCGCAACCTCAACGCGGAGAAGGTGAAGGTAAACGACGCGCGCGGTAACCCCATCGAGATCGCATCGGTCATCGTGTGGCGCGTGATCGACACCGCACAGGCGGTGTTCGACGTGGATGAGTTCACCCACTACGTCACCGTGCAGAGCGAGTCGGCCATCCGCCACCTGGCCAGCGAGTATCCTTACGACACCACCGAGGACGGGCAGTTGTCGTTGCGCGGCAGCATGGACGAGGTGTCCGAGTCGCTCACCCGGCAGTTGCAGGAGCGCGTCGGCCTGGCCGGCGTGAGGGTGGACGAGGCGCGCCTGAGCCACCTGGCCTACGCACCGGAGATTGCCTCCGCGATGCTGCAGCGCCAGCAGGCCGACGCCATCGTGTCCGCGCGCACGCGCATCGTGGACGGCGCGGTGGGCATGGTGGAGATGGCGCTCGAGCGCCTCGACGAGCACAAGATGATCAACCTGGACGACGAAAAGCGCGCGGCCATGGTGAGCAATCTGCTGGTGGTGCTGTGCGGCGACCGCGCGGCGCAGCCGGTGGTAAACACGGGAACACTGTACCAGTAGGAATGTGAGACGGAATGTCCGGACGGAAATCGTACCTGCTCAGACTGCCGGAGGAGCTGCTCGACGAGCTAAACCGCTGGGCCAAGGACGATCTGCGCAGCCTGAACGGACAGATCGAGTACATCCTGCGCGAGGCGCTGCGCAAACGGCGCGGCAAGCCGATGGCGCCGGAGCCACCGGACGACTCAAAGCCGGCGTAGTAACACGAAGGGCGGAGAGTCGCAAGACCCTCCGCCCTTCTTCGTGTCGCATGGGGCGCGCGATACCGCTCCTCCGCGCGTTACTTCAGCAGCACCATTTTGCGGCTCAGCGCCCGGTCGGATGTCTCCAGCCGGTAGAAGTAGACGCCCGTTGCCACCGCCGCGCCGCGCGCGTCGCGCCCGTCCCACGTTTCCGTGTAACTTCCGCGGTCGCGGTCGCCGTTGACCAGCTCGCGCACCAGCGCACCCGATACGTCGTAGATCGCCAGGCGCACGCGTCCGCTTGCCTTCACCGAGAACCCGATGGTGGTCTGCGGGTTGAACGGGTTGGGATAGTTCTGTGACAGCGTCGTCTGATACGACGGTCCCGCCCCCGTTGCACCACCCACCGTGTTACCGAGCCACGTAATGATGTCGTGCAGGTGATCGGCGCGATCGCTGACACCGTTCAAATCATCGTCGGCAACGTACTCGAAGCCGAAGCCCGACATCAGCACGCCCACGGTGGCGGTGTTGCCGTTGACCCGCGCGTTGGACAGCACGCCACCGTTGGTTCCGGCCGGTGCGCCGTACGCGATCTCCATGGCACTCGAGCCCGACGGCTCGAGCACGTCGAAGTCGTTGAGCAGCGGGCACCCGCCCTGCACCGTGAACGTCGGGTCGCTGGTGAAGCACAGTCCGGTCGACGTGCCGGTGGGCGAGATGCCAAACGACGGTCGGTGGTCGTTCGATGTCAACACGAACGGCATGTTGGTGGTCCGGAACGCAATCGCCGAAGCGCCCGCGTATCCGTTCAGCGCGTCCGCCAGGTCGTCGCCGCACAGGTAGACGCCGCCGTCCTCCGCGAGGCCGTCCAGGAACGCGTTGAGCAGGCCGTAGTCGTCGGTCTTCTCGGGGTTGCCACCGCCGTCACCCAGTGTCACCGATACGTTGCCGGTATCCCACAGGATCTTGCGGTACGGTCCAACGAGCTGGGTGGAAACATTGGCCACACGACCGGCGGGGCGATTGCCCAACTTGGACGATGGCGCACGCACGTCGTATCGGTCCACCTTGCCGTCGATCCCCAGCGCCGCAAAGGCGAGGTCGAAGGCCGGCTGCGCGCCACGGCCGTCCATGCCGTCCACGTAGAGAATGTCGCCGCCGCGGTTGTAGCCCCCGGCGGGCAGGCAGGTGAACTCACCCGGGTTGGACGCCGCTTCTTCGCGGTCGTCTGTCTGGAGCATGAGATCACTTCCAAACGCACACGTCTCAATACCGTTCGTGTTCTTTGCGGCATAGAAGAAACAAATGGTGTCCCCGGGCGTGAAGAGATCGTCGTTGAGGTCGAGGCAGTAGTCCGGTCCCACGTTCCCGCGCCAGCGGAGGCTGTCGAGCCGGAGACACGTCCACTCCACACCGGCTGCATCCGTCCATGCGCCCACCACCGGCCAGCGCACCGGGTTGTCGGTGAGGCCCGCCCCCGACTTTCCGGTCTGTCCCTGCGGCCATACCGACACGTAGGCGTATACCGCCGCGCCGCCATAGGTAGGATCAGTGGCGAGGCCCGCGGTCCGGTCCTCGACCCGGACCACACTGGAATCGCCGGGCAGGATGCCAGGATTGGAATTTGGCAGGAGGTCGTACGCGATGTCGGCGCGCACCGTGCCGGTGAGCGTGCCGTCGGTGGCGAAGTTGTCCTGGAACTGGTATCGGTCAAGCACGCTCCAGGCCGGTCCCTCATGAGCAACACGGTAGACCTTCACGTTGTCGAAGAGCGGCGCGTGGTTGTGGCACGCTCCAGTGCCCACCTGGCCGCACCAGAACTCGCACCCGTCCCACACCCACAGGCCCACGGTGAAGTGCGTGGCGGTGGCCTGGTTGAGGAGGTCGCCCACCGGCTGGATCATCCGGAGCCAGTCCTTCTGGGCGCCATAATAGACCGACGTCCGGTTCTGCCAGTTCTCCGGGCACCCGGTGGTGACATTGCGTACTTCCCAGTTATAGAACACGAGGTTGTCGAGCGGCATGTCGCGGTACACGTCGAACTCAAGATTGATTTCGTTGCCGCTCCCGATCAGCGGGATGTCGGGAGAGATGATGAAGTTGTTGATGAACTGGCCGCGACTGTTGCCCTTCGGAACCGCGAGTTGCTCGGGATGGGTCAGGCCGCAGTTGTACCGCTCGGTTGAGCCGACGAAGAACGCCCACATGCACGAGAGGTCCGTGACACACGGGTCCTCCTGGAGGGTGGATGCGCCCAGTACCAGGGAGGCCGTGGTGCCATAACCCGGCTTGCCGTACGCTACCCAGTCCTGGGTTTCGCTGGCACCGACGTCTTCGTCCTCGAAGTCCTCCAGCGCGAGGCCCTCGACCGCGAGGCTGTCGATGTGCACCGCACCGTTGGTGGGCCAGAGGCCATCCTCGTCCGACCATGCCCCGTCGGACGTGAAATGGAAGCGGAACTTGATGGGTCCCGTGGTTCCGATGTCGAAGTCGCCGTCGATGGGAACCGGGTCATAATAGGTGGTGGTGGAGAGCTGCGTCCATCCATCCGCGCCGGTGCAATCGAGCGTGTACTCCGTGAACGTGAAGTCATAGCCCGGCTCGGACTCCGCGCGAATGATCAGGTTGACGTTGAGAATTCCGTCACCGGAAACCGGGATGCAGTTCTTGGTGGCAAACGACTGATCCCATCCGTTGCCGTAGCCTGGAAGCGTCCTGTAGTTGCACAACGGGCCAACGGTCTGCGGTCGCGCCCCGCACCACATGGACTTTGCGCCCCTGAGTGGGAACATCTCCGCGGGATTCAACCCCGCATAGTCATCCACGTGGAAAAACACGCCGGGTTGCGCCGTGTTGTCCACACTGGTCCAGCCCATGTCGTTGCAGCTGGCGCCAATGTCAAAAGAGACGGAGTAGAGAACCGTGGTGGTGGCCGCCGCACTGGAGAACAGCGCGCCGGAATCAAGCATCCGGGATGCGGGGCGGCTGAATTCTTCGACCGGTGTGGGTTCGGGACTGCGGAGCCCCTCGCGGGCGGGGGCGGAACTCGCGGCCAGGATACCCGCGCACAGGATGGCGGGAAGGAACCATGCTGCCCTTGCCATGGCATTACCTCCGGAGTGGAGGGTGAACTGCGGTCGGCAATTCAGATTGACTGGACGGTGAGAATTATACACCCGTTGCCCCGGGGTGAACACCCCCCCCGGGGCGGGTCAGCGCGCAGCGCGCGCGGCGTTCATTGCGGCGCGCACCCGGCGCGACGCTGCTTCCACGTGTTCCAGGCTGAAGCCCGGTGGAAACACGTCGCCCCCCACACCCACCATGACCGCTCCCGCGGCGAGGTAGTCGGCTACGGTATCGGGAGTTATGCCGTTGGTGGGCACCAGCGGGATATCGGGCAGCGGTCCGCGCACCGCGCGGATGTAGGCCGGTCCACCGAGCGCCGCGGCGGGAAACACCTTCACCAGGCGTGCGCCGCCGCGGTGCGCGGCGAGAATTTCGGTGGGCGTCGAGGTGCCCGGAATCGCCAGCAGCCCCAGGCGGTGCGCTTCGTCCACCACGTCCGGATCGAATACCGGCGACATGGCAAAACGCCCGCCCGCATCGGCCACGCGGCGCGCGTCGTCGGGCGTCAGCACGGTGCCGCCGCCGGGGATGGCGCCGGCTTCCTTTGCCATGGCCTCGATGGCGCGCAACGCACCGGGCGTCGTGAGTGTGATCTCCAGCACCGACAGCCCGCCGCGCACCGCGGCGCGGCAGGCGTCGACCAGCGGCGCGCCAGCCCCGAGACGAACGCACAGAAACACGCCGTCCGCGAGAACGTCGCGCAGCGTGAGCTCAACTGCATCGGGGGCGGTGTGTGTGTGCATGAAACTCCTAGTTGCCGGCCTGCTTCTCGGCCGTTTTCTTGAGCTTGTCGTTGGCGTAGATGGCCACTTCCACGCGGCGGTTCTGCGCGCGGCCGTCCGCGGTTTCGTTGCTCGCGATGGGCTGATCCTCGCCGTAACCCATGATGGTGAAGCGCGGCTCCATCACCTTCTGCCCGGCGAGGTAGTTGGCAACCGACTGAGCACGGCGCTTGGAAAGATCCAGATTGTGTTCATTGGTGCCGGTGGCGTCGGTGTGGCCCTCGAGCAGAATGTTCGTATCCGGGTACTTGTTGAGAATCACCGCCAGATTGGTCAGGTTATCCCGGCTGGCCTGCTTGAGATCCGACTTGTCCACGTCGAACAAGAGCCCGGAGTCGAACGTGATCTTGATACCCTCGCCGATGCGCTCCACTCTTGCGCCCTCGAGATCCTTCTCCATCTCGGCGGCCTGCTTGTCCATGTAGTTGCCGATGTAGGCGCCGGCCGCACCGCCCACCGCGGCGCCGATGATGGCACCCACGGCGGTGTTGCCCGACTGATGGCCAATGGCGCCGCCGATGGCCGCGCCCGCGGCCGCGCCGCCAATGGCGCCCTTCTGGGTGTTGCTCATGGACGAACAACCCAGCGCAATGGTCACGACGACTGCAATGCCACATTTGACGAGCGTCTTCATATGTCCTCCAGGTGAGTGAGATTCAGCAGACGGGGCACCGCAAGCCTAGCACTCGCCGGCGTGGACTGGCAACCGGCGATCAGAACCAGAAGTGGAGTTGCAGGAAGAAGTCGGCACCGCTCCCGGTGGACGTCGCCACCTGCAGGGCGCGAACGCGGCCGTCCAGGGTGAACCCGGGGTAGGGGGTGATCTGCGCGCCAAACTGGTAGCGCGTCGATTCGTCGTCGGCCACTTCGCGATCCGGATCGGCCCAGTCGCACGCCACCAGCAGGTTCAGCCCGTTGGCCACCAGCCAGTCCACCTCGCCGTACCACACCCAGCTCTTTGCCTCCAGGCCGCTGGCGCGCTGGTACGTGCCGAAGTCGAGTTCGGTCTGCAGGGTGATGGGAACCGCGCGGGAGTAGAACCACGGGTTGAACACCGCGTATCCACCGTAGGTGTCGGTGTCACCGCCCTCATCGAGCGGACGGCGCCGGGCCAGCAGGCTCGCCCCCACCGACCACCCCAGCTCGCGGAAGCCCGCGTTGATGGCATAGCCGGTTCCCTCGTCGAGGTCGAAGATATCCCACGCATCCGGCACCGTATACTTGCTGTTCATGCCAAAGTATGACGCCTGCAGAAACGGGTAGTTGGGGGAAAGGCCTACTTCGACACCCGTCACGCGCGATTCCGGCAGCGACCCGTCCAGTTCGAACTCGCGGCGGATGCGGTTGGTGTGGTCGTCGAGCCTGAGTCCGTACGACGGCACAAAGCGCCCTGCCTTCACATACGATTGATAGGGCCACTCGCTCGTCATCACGAACAACTCGCGGAAGTAAGGCGTGTGTGAATCGTCGATGGTATCCGAGTACCCGCTTACGCGGCCGCGTGCGCCGACGTTCATCAGGATGGTGGCGTGGTGGACGGGATGCACCGTGGTTCCCACATCCACCTGCATCGGAAACACCAGCGACGACTGCGAGAAGAGCATCCCCATGCGGAAGTCGCCGCCGATGCGCAGCACGGGATCCGCGCGCAGGTCGCCGTAGCGGCCCTGGAAGGGCCCGTAGCGCGTCTCGCCCGGCGGCGCGAACCAGGCCCAGCGGTCGGAGACCGAATCCATGTACGCAGGCGCGTCCGCCATGGTGGACGGGCCGTAGGGAATGTTGCTGTTGTAACTCGTCGCCTTGTCGCGGCGTCCGAACAGGTTGCGATCCCAGTCGGACGTGGGGCGCGGACTGGTGGCGATGGCGGGTATGGTGGCGCGCCCGTAGAAGCGCCCCGACACGGTGCGCATGCCGCCGCCGGACGGGTCGGTATGGCAGCCCTGGCAGGAAAGGGTGCACTTGCGGCTGGCAAGCGCCGGGTTTTCCCACTTGTTGGGGGAAACGTGGCAGTTGTCGCAGGTGCGGCCCGCGCGCGCGGCGTACTGTGGCGTTGCATCCACGCGTGCGACGAACATTCCAATGAAAACAACCGCGATTCCGGCCGTGACCCTCAATTGCATGGTGCGGGTGCTCCGTTGTCGATCCAGCGGCGGATGATGAGTTTCTCCTGGCTGGTGAGCCGCGGCCACGCGCCCGGAGGCATGAGGTTGGCCTCCGCCTGCTCGAGAATGCTGGAGCGCTGCGAAACGATCTCCGCGCAGGTTTCCAGGCTCACGTCGTCTTCGGCGATGATGAGGCGTGTATCGCCGCCGTCGCTTTCGCCGCCCCCCTTATGGCAGGGCGTACAGGCGCGCTGCACGATGGCGTTTACCTGGTCGAAGGTGGGATCGGACGGCGCGGCGGCGGGATCCACCTGGGCGAGGGGAAGGTCACCCGAGCCCTGGCAGGATGCAAGCAACAGTAGCAGCGGCAGCCAGTGCATCCCTGGAGGTTTCTTCATGAATCACCAGTCGAGTACGAGTGCAAAGATGAGCGGCGCAACGATGGTGGCGTCGGATTCGACGATGAACTTCGGCGTGTCCTCGTGCAGCTTGCCCCACGTGATCTTCTCGTTGGGAACCGCACCGGAGTAGGAGCCATAGCTGGTGGTCGAATCGCTGATCTGGCAGAAGTAGCCCCATACCGGCACTTCTTTGCGCAGATCCTGGTGGATCATGGGCACCACGCAGATCGGAAAGTCCCCTGCAATGCCCCCGCCGATCTGGAAGAACCCGATGGACGACTTCGCGGCCGTCGCCTGGTACCAGGCGGCCAAATCGACCATGTACTCGATGCCCGAACGCATGGTGGTCGCCCGGGTGTCGCCGCGAATCACCGCGGCTGCGAACATGTTGCCCAGGGTGGAATCCTCCCAGCCCGGAACCACCATGGGAATGTTCTTCTCCGCGGCGGCAACAAGCCACGAGTCTTTGGGATCGATCTGGTAGTGCTGCTTCAACGCGCCCGATCGCAACACGCGCATCATGAACTCGTGCGGGAAGTATCGTTCGCCGCTCTTGTCGGCGCGTTTCCACTCGTCGAGCATGACGTGCTCGAGACGGCGCATGGCCTCTTCCTCGGGGATGCACGTGTCGGTGACGCGGTTGAGGTGACGATCCAGCAGTTCCCGCTCCTGTTGCGGGGTCAGATCGCGGTAGTTCGGAATGCGCTCGTAGAAATCGTGCGCGATCAGGTTGTAGACATCCTCTTCCAGGTTCGCCCCGGTGCAGGATATCGTGTGCACCTTGTCGGCGCGAATCATCTCCGCCAGGGAGAGACCCAGCTCCGCGGTGCTCATGGCGCCCGCGAGCGTCACCATCATCTTGCCCCCGCCGTCGATGTGCTTCTTGTACGCGTCCGCGGCGTCGATCAATGTCGCGGCGTTGAAGTGGCGGTAATGGTGACGAAGAAAGCTGGAGATTCCCGACTTGGGTAGTGCGGCCAACCCGGCCGTCCTGACTTCGGTGTCAGATTTCATGGCGCGAATGGTAGCACGCGCCGACCGGCTTGCCAACCCCCGGGGCACCTATTTGCCCATCTCGAAGCGGTAGAGGATATCGCTGCTGGCATAGCGCCCGCTCTCCGCCTGGAGTGTCCAGCTGTCCGTGAGTGAATAGCGCACACGGAAGGTGTTTGTCTCTTCGAAGAAACCGGCGGCGTAGCTCACGTATAGCTTTGGCGACAGGTACTTCCCCGCCACGAAAGACGCCTCCTTCATGGTGTCGCCAGTCTCGAGGTACGCGTCGTCCAGCATGATCTGCTTGCCGATGTCGCCCGCCAGCTGGTTGCCCTGCGACATGCCCAGGATCAGCGCCGCGTTGGCCATGGCGGCCTGGTCGCTCGTGGAGCCCGAGCTCAGCGGGCGTCCGAACATGAGGTACGACAACACTTCCGATTCTGACATGGGCGGATTGGAAAACACCGAGAATTGGGGCTTGCGCAGCGTGCCCGAGAGTTGCACGCCCACCATTTCGTTGGAACCCGCCATCACGTTCTGCGTGGTAAGTCCACGCACGGCGCGTACGTCGAGACCTGGGTTGTCGATGGATCCGCCACCGAAGATCAGGCGGCCGCGATCGATGGTGAGATCATTGCCGTATGCGCGGTACTTGCCGTTCTTGATCTGGATCTCGCCGGTACCGCGCGTGGGCTGGCCGACTTCGTCCTCCACCGAGAGACTTCCGGCCAGGCGGGCACGCAGGCCGAACCCGTCGAAGGTGACGCTGTCGCCGAGCGCGACCCGCAGCTTCGTCTTGACGCGCATCGGCGTGCGCGTCGCCAGCGTGTCCTGCACGAAGACCACGTCCGACGAAACCGTAACCGCATTCGAGGGAACCTCGGCCACTTCGATGCGCGCAAACGGGACATTGACGTCGCCGGTCAGGTCGAGGTCGCTGTCGGACAGATGGGCCTCGAGGTTGGGAGAAACGAACACCTCCGCGTCCGGCTGATTGAGCAACTGGAAGCGCTCCCCCTTCAGCAGGAACCTGGCATTGAAGCGCGCCCCGTCTGCGCGCGCGGAAGACGCCGTCAGGGTTACCCGCCCACCACCCGAGGTGACGCCGCCATCCACCGCGAGCGCCCCGGCACCGTCCGAGGTCAGTTTCAGTGCCACGTCACGCAGCCGCAGTCCGGAAGTGAGGTCGAAACGCGCGCGCGAAAGATCCACGGTTCCGGCCAGTCTGAAATCGCCCGCGGTGCCCCGCGTCGACACGTGCGCGTTGAGTTCGCCCGCGGCGGCGGTGGTGAGATCGGGTGCAAGCACCACGAGCAGCGGGGCAATGTCGGAGCATTCCAGGTTCAGCGAGCCGTCGATGGGCTGCGTGCCCAGCGAGTCGCGCCCCAACACGAACCCGGGAATTGCCACGTCGCCGTCCACGGTGGCAATGCTCTCGCTATCGCGGGTGATCGCCAGATCCACGGCCGCGGTGACGCCGGTGTCATCGACCTGCGCGGTGACGCGGCCGTCGTATTCCACCCACTTCCCGGAAAGCGTCACGCGCCCGGGTCCCGGCTCGAGAACGGCGCGCGCGGTGACCCGGCCGGCGGGGTCGATGCGCACACGTGCGCTGCCGCCCAGGGTTCCGGTGATACGCGTGCCGGCCGGAAAGTGGTGCGAAAAGTTGCCGAGCGGGAATTCATCGAGATTCGCCCACACGGTGGCGGTGTCGTCACGCGCCCACGCGCCGCGGGCGGTGAGACGCGCCCCGTTTGACACCAGAACCAGCGTGTCCAGGGCCGCACTGGAGGATGCGGCCCGCAGCCGCGCCGGCGCGCGGGTGCGCCATGTGCCCGCCATGTGGTGGTGCACCCGCAAGCGCTCAATACTCCCCGTCCACACCGAGTCGGCCCAGGCGCCGCGCAGCGTGATCGCACCGCTGAGGTCGCCGCGCGCAACCGCCACCGTGGCCACGTGGCCGTCGCGCGGGCCGCCGGCGTCCACGCGCACGCTGTCGAGCGGCGTTCCCCCGGTGGACGCGCCCAGCGCCAGCACGCGCACCTGCGCGGGGCGGCTGAACTCCGGGTCGAAATCAACGTCACCCTCCAGCCGGTCGACCGAGTAGTTCCGCACGCGCAGGCTGTCGGCGGCAAAGTTGGCGACCACGGCGAGCCGGCGCAGGTGCCCGGTCGCGGTGCCATCCAGCGTGACCGAGCCGGAGAGGTCCTCGCGCAGCAGCGACAGATCGGGGGCATTCAATTCCGCCGTCAGATCGATTGAGTCTCCGTAGTGCCCGTGGGCGGCGAGGTGCGTCTCGCCCCAGTCGACGCGCAGGTTCGAGAAGTCCGCCTCGCCGTTCTTCACGTCCGCCGTGCCGCTGCCGCTGAGCGCGCGCTCGCGGAAGGTTCCCGACAGCGACTCGATCGCGACATGGGCGCGCAGATCGGAGGGGGTGCGCCTCCCCGAAGCATTCATCTGCAGGGTCAGCGGACCGCGAACATTCCAGTGTGCCGGCGCCAGCGTCCCGGTCTCGAAGTCCTCGGCCGCCAGCACGACGTCCCAGTCGATCCCATCTTTCCACGACGCGCGGCCGCGCACGTCCAGTGTCCCCCCGGCAAGGGCGATGTCGGCGCGGCGCACAGCGGCCGCGTAGGGCACGTAGCCGTCCGCATCCAGTTGCGCGTCGAGGACCGCCTCCACGTCGGGGATATTGCGGCCCGCGGCACTCACCCCGCTGCCGGACGCGGTTACCTTCAGTTCAATGCTCGACGGGGTTCCGCTGAGGCGACCCTTGACCCGCGCGGAACCACGCGCGCGCGGCAGTATCTCGGCCAGCGACGGAACGGTGGCATCCAGTGTAACGTCGGCTATCTCCCCCATGCTGCCGGAGAGCGTGGCGCGCGCGCTTCCCCAACTGACACGGGCGTCGGAGGCCTCGATACGCGACCCCTGCAGGGCCACCCTGCCACTCGCGGACAGCGGGCGTTCGCGCAGCACGCCGTCGAGTGATGCCAGATCGACATCGATCCATGTCGAGTCGCCGAGCAACGCGCCGGTGCCACGCGCGCGAAACGAAATGGCGCCCAGCCATTCTTCCGGTGCCGGCGCGATCTCGCCCACGCGAACACTGTCTCCCTCCACGCGTGCGTTCCACGAAACACCCGGCGTCCAGCGCACGAATCCGGAGCCGCGCACGACGCCACCGAGCGCCCGCACGTGGAGGGAATCGAGCGTCGCGCCCAGCGTATTCCCCGAGGCGCGTGCAAACACGCGCGCGTCGTGCACCGGCCCCGCGTCGCCGGCCGCAACGACGTCCGCGCGGTAACCGTCGGGACCACCGCTTCCGGCAAGCGCAACCTCGCGCAGTTCAACGCCACCCGGCACGGTCACCGACGAACGGCGCACGCTCAGACGGTCGGCGGCAAATGACCACGGCGTGGCAGTGATGTCGTTGTTGCGTTGTTCCGCCGTCACGGCACCGCCCGCATCGGACGCCACCGCTACCGTCTCCTCCTCGTGAACCACCACCCGTGCGCCGGCCACCTCCAGCACACTCAGCGACACGCGCCGGCTGCGCAGCGCCTGCGGGCGCCAGGCAACATGGACGGTGTCGATCCACGCCTCCACCGGCCCCACGCGCAGCGTGACACCGTAGAGTCCGAAGCGCGACGCGAGCGACCCGTCGAACGACTCCGCGCGCGCCGGAAGTCCTCGTCCGTTTGCAACACCGAGCGCCAGGCGGCCCCCGGGGGTGGTGAAGAGAACGAACAACACCAGGGTCACCACCAGCGCCGCGAGTACCGCTGCACACACCAGGGCGATGCCGAGTATTCGTCGCGATCGCGCCATCTTATAGATCCGGTCCCATGGTGAAATGGATGCGCCAGTCGTTGTGATGCACCGGGAAGCCCACGTCCAGGCGGATGGGTCCCACCGGGGAGCGCCAGCGCACGCCACCACCCACACCCTGTTCGTATACACCCGAGCCGACTTCGCTGAACGCGTTGCCGCCGTCGTAGAACGCCGCCACCGCGAACTTCCCCGGCAGGGCGCGCTCGATTTCCACCGACATCACCAGCAGCAACGGGCCCCCGACGACGCGGCCGTCGGCGTCCTTCGGGCCAAGCGAAAGGTATTCGTATCCACGCACGGTGTTGTCACCACCGGTGAAGAAACGGATGGTGGGCGGAAGGTCACGAAACATGGACGAATCCACCCATCCGGTATCGACTCGCCCGATCAGGCGAAACCTGCCACCCAGACCACGCAGGCCCTTGGCCGACAGCGTCGGCGCCAGGAAGCTCTGCGTGGAGAGCAACCCCCGGTGCGACCCGCGCAGAGCGAGGTCCACCCGGATACCGCGCTGGGGGTAGATGTCGTCGTCCGCGCGTTTCCATCGATAGGTGATGCCGGCGATGACCAGGTTGGTGGTGCCGGTGTCCGAGCCAACCTCGTAGTCCTCGCGCTCGTAGGCGAGGGTGATCGATTCCAGCCAGCCGGAGCGTTTCTGTGAACGCGTGGGACCCACCGCGATGCGGTCCGTCGTGTAGGGCGTGGGATCGAGGCGGGCGATGGTGGCGCCAAGGGTGTATGCGTGTGTCTTCGGATACAGGCTCGGCATGAAGTACTCCGCACTCGCTGACAGCTCCACCTCGGACACGTTGATGCGCCCGTTGAAGCGGTGTCCCGAACGGTTCAGCCGGCGCAGCTCGGCGCCGAGAAGAAGGCGCGGCCCCGTGTCGGTTCCATACCCCACCCCGATCTCGAAACGCTTCGGCTTGCGCGGGGTGAGTTTCACCTGGATGGGCACCTGGTTCCCGGCGACGAGATCGCGGCGCGGAACCGCTTCCACGCGAGCAAAGTAGGGTGCGCCACCGAGTGCCGACTGGAAGGCGAGCAGGCGGTCGTAGCTGAAGGGGTCGCCGCGTTCGAAAGTTACGAATGTGCGCAGCACCCGCTCGTCGACCCCGGAGGAGTCGAACATGACGGGGCCGAAGGTGTAGCGTGGCCCGGTGTCGAAGGCAATGTTGATGTCGGCGACATTTTCGTCGACGTCGATGAGGATGGTGCTGGCGCTGAATGTCGCGTCCAGGTAGCCGCTGTCCGCGGCGGCCACCGCGAACGTGTTCTTGCGTCGCGCGTAGAGGCGCTGGTCCAGTACGTCTCCGGTCTTGAGCGGGTACTCCGAAGCGAGTTTCGGTAACGGGGGCCGGGTGCTACCCTCGCCGACAACGGTCACCGATACATTGCGCACGCGCACCGGCTCGCCGAGATCCACCGTGTAGAACGCCCGGTAGTGGTTTCGGCTGCGCAAGACAAGGGTATCGTTCACCGCAGCGCGGTAGTAGCCAAAAGGCGCCACCGCCTGCGCGATCTCGGCCGGCGCACGCCTGTGCATGCGCTCTATGGCGCCCTCGCTCAGGTCCTTCTTTCCCCTGACCTGCGCGACGGATAGCGCCGCCTCGATATTCTTCACGATGTCCTTATCGGCGACTCCCTCGATGCGATAGTCCACGCGCGCGGCATGCGCCGTTGCCGCACCAAGCAGTGTCGCCAGCGCGACCGCCAGCCAGCCGCAACGTCCGCGCAACGGTTACTCCGCGCGCCGCGTCATACCGCCTGGCCGGCGAGCCACTGCGTGGCCTGCGTGTGACTGCGGAAGACGCGCACCTCGAACGGCATCGCGTGCGCGCTCATTTCAAATAGCGTGGACAGGCCGAAATCGGGGCTGCCGGATACCAGAATCGCCACCCGGTAGCCCTTCCCGCGATCCGACTGGCGCTCGCGGATCATCCGCAGCAGGTCCGGGATCTGCTGGGCATAGAGCCCGATGGACGCGTTGCGGATGTCCCACATGGCGTTGATGCCGGGACGGAAGGACGGATGGCCGATCATGGCTTCGAAGGCCTGTTCGACTTCTGCGAGCAGCAGCGTTCCGCTGCACTCGAAGGTAACGAGCGAGTTCTCGGGGTTGACATGGGTGGTGACGGGCATCGCTGTTCCTTCCCAGCCGGGGAAGGCACAATCGTAGCCCATGGGCGCGGGGTTTGTCACCTCTCACCCGCCCGCCCCGCGGTCGCCGGCCTGGGCCCGTCCGGGGGCGCCTATTTCACGCGGCCCAGCTTGAACGCAAACCGCCCCGGGCCGGTGAAGAACAGCGCAATGTACACCGTCAACAGCTCCAGCGCGTGCGAGGCCCCGGACCAGCCGGATGCGGGGTTGTCCGCGGGAAGATTGAGGTGCCGCAGCACGGCGACAAACATCGTGCATCCCAGCAGCAGCGCCGCCATCCGGAACAGGGGTCCCAGAATGAGAAGAAGGGAGCAGACGGATTCGGAGAAGGCGGCCATGAACCCCCAGAATACCGGGGCAAATGAGATCCCCAGTACGGAAATGCTCCCACCGACGGCTTCCCACTTCTCCGGTCCGCCCATGATCTTGTCGTAGCCGTGGAAGAGGAACATGGAGGCTCCGATGCCCACCCGGAGCAGGAGCAACCCGAAATCCATGGAAACGGGAGCGGCCGACGTCATCTTTCCGAACATCTGAGACCTCCACTGGAAAGGGATCGAACCCGGGGCGTGCAAGATCCGCGCCCCGCGGGAGGGAGGCTACCGCGAGAGCCAATCTTTGTACAACTCCGGTCTGCGGTCGCGCAGAAAGAGCGTACGGGCGTGGGATTGCGCGATCTCAGCGAGGTCGATGTCGCAGGAGAGGATTTCGTCGCGGCCGCTCGCGGCGCGCGCGATCACGCGCCCGGCGGGATCGCACACGAACGACTCGCCGGCGAAGTCCAGCCGCGGCTCCTTGCCGACGCGGTTCACCAGCGCGGTGAAGTAGCCGTTCTGGAACGCCGCCACGCGCATCTCCGCCTCGTACAGCCCCTCGGGCCACTCCCCCACCGCGCCCGCCTGCGGCACGAACACCACATCCGCGTCCTGCAGCGCGAGGGCACGCATGTACTCGGGATAGTGCCGGTCGTAGCAGATGGCGACACCGATGCGTCCGTGCTTCGTGTTGTATACCGGCGCGCCGGTGTCGCCGGGGGTGTAGTAGTCCTGCTCGTGGAAGCAGGCGTAGTCGGTAATGTGGATCATGCGCGTTACGCCCAGGAGGGTCCCGTCGGCGTCGATCACGGGCGAGGCGTCGTACGCGTGTTCACCCGCTCGCTCGTAGAGATTGAGCACGATCACCACCCCCAGGCGCCGCGCGAGTTCCGCAAAGCGTTCCACGGTCGGCCCCGGAACCGGCTCGGCCAGGCCCAGGACGTCGCCGCCCCGCGCGGGATGCTGGGGATGGAAGGGCTCGAAGGCCAGTTCGGCAAAACCGATGATGCGCGCGCCGTCTGTGGCCGCCCGCTCCACGGACGCGAGGCCACGACGGACGTTGTCCGCGCGGTCGGCGGTGGCGTGTTGCTGGATGAGGGCGATGCGCAGCGGCTGCGACATTGGCGGCTAGGAGGTGGCGGCGGCTTCCGGTGTGAATTCGCGAATGATCTCGTAGAGCGTGGTGCGTTGCACGGGGGTGAAGCCCGCGTCGCGGATGAGCGCGGTGATTTCGTCCACCGTGGTGCGGTTGAAGAAGCCGGCCTCCTGCATCACGTTTTCGTCGAAAATGGTGCCGCCGAAGTCGTCGCCGCCGAACTGCAGCGCCACCACGCCGGTCTTCTTGCCTTCCGAGAACCACGACGCCTGCACGTGCTGGAAGTTGTCCAGGTAGATGCGCGACAACGCAATGATGCGCAGGTAACGGTTGGGCCCTGATTCCGTCTTCACCTTGCGCGCCAGCGGGTTCTGGTCGCGCTTGTAGCTCCACGGCACGAACGCGGTGAAGCCCCTGGTCTCGTCCTGCAGCGCCCGCACCACGTCGAGGTGCTCGATGACGTCCTCGTCGGTTTCCACGTGGCCGTACATCATTGTGGCGGTGGAGCGCAGTCCTCCCCGGTGAGCCGCGCGGTGCACGTCCACCCAGTCCTTTGTGGTGGCCTTGGGCCAGAGTTTGGAGATGTGCGGCTTCACGCGGTCCGCCAGAATTTCCGCACCACCACCGGGAATCGAGCGCAGTCCCGCTGCGTACAGACGCGCGATCACGTCATCCAGCGAAAGACCAGACACCTCCACCATCTTCATCACCTCGGGCGCCGAATAGAAGTGCGGGTGAATGTCGGGGAACCGGTGTCGCGTCTCGCGGACCAGGTCGGTGTAGTAGTCGAACGGAATGGCGTTGTTGAGCCCACCCTGCAGGAGCACGGTGGTGCAACCCATCTCGCGCGCCCGCGCAAACTGCTCCATCATCTGCTCAATGGTATAGGTGTACTCACCCTGCTGCCCGGGAGTGCGGTAGAACGCGCAAAACGTACAGAAGGCGTCGCAGACGTTGGTGTAGTTGAGGTTGGTGTCCACCACGAAGGACACGCGCCGCGCGGGATTGTGGCGCCAGCGCCAGGTCATCGCCAGCGGCGCCAGTTCGAGCAGGGGCGCGTCGCGCAGGAGATACAGCCCCTCTTCGCGCGTAATTCGCTGTCCCGCAGTGACTTTTGCCTGAATGGCACGCAGCATGCCGGTATCTTACCATACCGCCCGGGCGGTCAAAAGGGCTTGCGACCCCCTCCCACATTTCGCATCATGGAGGGGTTCCTCGCATGTCCACACCTCCTTTCCCGACGGGAGGCCACCGCCTTGCAGCGGGCATTCCTCAGATCCCTCGTTCCTGGCTTCGCCGCCGCCATCGCGGTCGCCAGCATCGACTCCGTGACCGGGTTCATCGCCACGGGCTCGCGCTTCGACTCCATTTCCTACTCCGCCGCCGCCGCGGGTCTGGTGGCGGCCGCGACGCTCCTGGTCTACCTGGCGGTTCGCTGGCTCCTCGTGGCGCCGATTGCGCGCCGGGCACCCGAGCAGGCGGCATCCGTCGCGACGGCAACCGGCGTGGGTGTCTTCCTGATCACTCTGGAAATTCCCCTGCCGGGATCCCCGGTGTCCACCCTGTTTGAGATGATTCTCCGCGTCGGCGTCGCCGGCGCGGTGGGTGCCGGCGCCATCGCGCTCGACCTGGCGGGCTCCCGCGCGGCGAGTTACCCGGTGTCGCGCGGCGTGGGGCGCGCCGCACCGCTGGTGCTGCCGCCCGCACTCGTGGTTGCGTGGATCGGACTCGTCGGGTTGGGGGATGTGACGTCGGCGAGATTCTACCTGTTGTTCGCGGCGTTGCTGATCGTCGCGGCTTTATTCGTGCACGTAGCAATGTCGTTGAGTCAGCGGCGCTGGCAAGCCGCGGTGTGCGCGATCTTCGGGGCGTATCTCGCGGCCGGCGCCGTGGGCGCCCTGATGGTCGCCGGCGGGCCGCAGCTGTCGGCGCCACGCGCACAAACGGCGCCGCACAAGGTTCGCCGCGTGATCCTGCTCACGGTGGACACGCTGCGCCGTGACGCCGTATCGGCCTTCGGGTCCACCACCGTGAATACCCCGGGTATCGACCGGCTCGCGGGCGACGGTGTGGTATTCCATGATGCGATGGCGGCATCGTCGTGGACGTTGCCATCGTTTGCGTCGATGTTCACCGGTCTCACCGCGCGCGATCACGGTGTGGTGAGGTTCAACGCGGTTCTCGCCGACACGGTGGTCACGCTGGCGGAGCGATTCCAGGACGCCGGGTACGAGACCCAGGCCCTGGTCGCCAACATGATCCTGGCGCCACACCGCGGGTTCGCGCAGGGGTTTGACAACTACCAGCTCACGGTGGATCCGTTCGCGCCGGTGTGCATCGGCGACTACCTGGCGTCACGGCTGCAGGACGAGCCGCTCCGGTCCGAGACCGCGACGGGCGACCTGACGGATTCGGCCATCGCGTTCATGAAGTCGCACCGCGACGAGGACTTCTTTCTGTGGGTTCACTACCTCGATCCGCATCTTCGCTACTCGCCCCCGGTGGAGTTCGTCGAGCGCATGAACGTGCACGACGAAATGGGCTTCGTCCTGGAGAACACCGCGTCCAAGCGCCCTTCGGTGGATCTGGTCGGCGACCCCGCGCACCGCGTGTGGGTGCGCTCGCTGTACGATGCCGAAGCCCGCTATGTCGACACGGAGATCGGACGTCTGCTGGACTGGACGCGCGAGAGCGGGCTGTACGACGAGACCCTCATCGTTTTCGGCGTCGACCATGGCGAGGAGTTCTGGGAGCACGACGGTTTCGAGCACGGGCACACCCTGTACAACGAACTGCTGGGGGTCCCGCTGATCATCAAGACGCCCGGCAATGCGGCCCGGGGCGAAGTCGACAACACGGTGGCCGTCTACGATGTGGCGCCCACCGTGCTCGAGCTGTGCGAGCTTCCCGCCCTCGACGCCCCCACCGCGGTCTCCCTGGTGCCCTATCTCGCGGGTGGGCGCGCGGACGGCCGCAGCCGTCCCATCTTTGCGAGCGGAACGCTGTGGAGTTCAAACTTCGAGTCGGTGACCTTCGAAGGATGGAAGTTCATCCGCTCCACCACCACCGGGCGGGAACAGCTCTTCAACCTGGTGGACGACCCATCGGAGCTTCACAACGTCGTGCTCGACCAGCCCGCCGTGGCCGCGCGCGCGCGCGCGCTGCTCGACACACACGCGCAAAACGCGGTGGCCTTCCGGCAATCGCGCGGCATCAGCAACCAGAGTTTTCAACTGGATGACGAGGACATCGAAATGCTGCGCACGCTGGGCTACATGTAGCGGCGCAGCATCTCTCCGCGAGGTTCATCGCGGAGACGAATCCGACAAGGCGCCATTCGCTCATGCGCAGGGCGATCACCACCAGGAACCCCGCCAGTGTGGCCATGGGCACCAGCGCGGCCCACTTTCCGAACAGGATCAGGATGAGCAGCAGAACCGTGGCGTGGACCATGCCCGCGATGGGCGTGCGCCCGCCGCTCTTGACGTTGGTGGCGGTGCGCGCGATGGCGCCCGTGCACGGAATCCCGCCAAAGACCGGCGCGGCAATATTCGCGACTCCCTGCGCGATCAGTTCCGTGTTGGAGCGATGACGGCGTCCGGTCATGCCGTCCGCCACCACCGCGGAAAGCAGCGACTCGATGCCCGCCAGCAACGCAATCGAGACGGCGGCCGGAAACACGCTGCGTATGAGTTCGAAGTCCACATCGGGCAGCCGCGGCAGGGGGATCCGGTTGGGAACCTCGCCGAAGCGCGCGCCAATGGTCTCGACCGGCAGGTGCAGCAGGTGCACGGCCGCAGTCGTGGCCAGGATTGCCACAATGGGGCTCGGCACGCGCGCGGTGACCCGGGGCCACTACAGGACGATGGCAATGGTGGCAACCGCCACCGCGACCGTCTGCATACTCGAGGTGCCAGCCGCGGCGGCGTATGCGCCCCACTTGTGGACGAAGTCGGCGGGCACCGCATTCATCTGCAGGCCGAAGAAATCCCGCAGTTGCGATGAGAAGATGATGAGGGCGATGCCGCTGGTGAACCCGACCGTCACCGGGTAGGGAATGAACTTAATTACGGTGCCGAGGCGCGCGAGTCCCATCGCAATCAGCAGCACCCCGGCGATGAGGGTGGCGGCGGCGAGTCCGTCGTAACCGTACCGCGCCACGACGCCGTATACGATGACAACGAAGGCGCCGGCCGGCCCGCCGATCTGCACGCGGCTTCCGCTGAGTGCTGAGATGATGAACCCGCCGACGATCGCCGTGAACACGCCCTGCCCCGGCTTCACCCCCGAGGCAACCGCGAACGCCAGCGCCAGCGGCAGCGCAAGAATGCCGACCACGAACCCGGCGCCGAGGTCGTGCGCGAACAGTTTGCGCGTGTACCCTTCGCGCAGGACGGTGACGAGCTTGGGCTCGAAGTTGGATTCTGACATGGACATCGGGCGGCGCCGCGGGGCAGCCTACGCGTTCCTCACGAGGCTTCGCCGAACGGATCGTCGGCGTCGGGTGGCTCCCACAGCTCGATCTTGCGGCCTTCGGGATCGATGATCCAGCCGAACTTGCCGTAGGAATGCTCCTCCACCTTGTCGATGACGTGCACCCCCGCCCGGCGCAGGGCCTTGAGGAGCCCGTCCAGGTCGGCTACGCGGAAGTTGAACATGTAGGGTTCTTCGCTGGGCTCGAAGTATTCCGTAGCGCGCTCGAAAGGGCTGAATACGGTACAGCCGATGCGGCTGCTCTTGCGTTTCTCGCGCCAGGTGAACGTCCAGCCGCCAGACGAATCGGTCTCGATACCAAGGTGCTTGCGGTACCAGTCCATGAGGTCTTTGGGGTTGTCGCTCTTGAAAAAGATGCCCCCGATGCCGGTGACGCGGGTGAGCGGTGTTACCGGCGCGCGCCGGGCCGCGCGCTTCCTGCCCGCCGTCCTCCTGGCCGTCGCCTTCTTCCGGGAAGCCGCCATCAGGACCGTGAGGAAGCGGTGTTGTTTTCACGGGCAGCCGCATCGAGCTTCTGGAACCTTTCGATCGCCTGCTGCTCCGCCGCGGTCATGCGAAAACGGAACCCCTGCAGATACTCGCGCATTTCCTCGATGCTCATGTTGAGATCCGCCACCCGCGGAGCCACGACGCGCTCAAAATGCGCCCATCCTTCCGCGATGGACGCATCCAGCATGGAGACGAGCCGTGCCTTATCGGCGTCCGGCAGGTCCGCGCGTACCAGCCAGCGCGCAAAAACGAACGGCAGCCCCGTCCACTTGTGCCATACCTCGCCGAGATCGGCGACGTGCGGGTAGTCCTTCACGCCGCGGCGGTGGATCAGCGCCTCGTCACCGATCAGGAGGAACGCGTCGTTGTTGGGCCAGTCCACGTGGGCGAAGCGGGCGGGGCGAACACGCCACGCGTTGGTCAGGAGGGTCTTGAGCAGGCGCACCGACGTGGAGGTCTGGTTGGTAACGCCGATGGTGGCGCCGTCCAGGCGCTCGAAGGGGCGCTTGGAGAAGAACAGGATGCTGCGCGCACGGTCGATGCTGGAGATGCAGAAATCGCCCAGAGGTAAGAAGCGATCCTCGACCTCCCACGCAGTCACGAGCGGCACCGGGCCGGCATCCACCTCGTCCTCAGCTACCGCGCTGGAAAGTGCGCGCGGCACCAGTGGCTCCAGCCGCACGCCGGGCTCGTTCTCGAGGCCGTGGAAGAACAGAATGCTGTTGAGATATGGGATCTTCCCGATGCGTATCATGGTTGTCTCGCGCTCCTGTTTGCGCGCAAATCAGTTGAGCAACTTCTCCAACGCTTTCTTCGCCGCATCCTCGCCCTGCTGCATGGCGCTCGCCTTGAGGCTGTTGCCGACAGCACCCATCACCGCACCCAGGAACGCGCGCGACACCGTCTTGCCGATGCCGTCGGGGGTGTCCCCACTGGGGCCACCCACCTCGGTGAGGCGCAGCGGCGGCAGCGTCGTCTCCATGCTGCCCTTGCCCAGCGCGGTGGCATCGGCCGCCACGTGACCTTCTTCGAACGAGAAGCGGTCTATGCGAAAGCGCTTTTCGTAACCTGCGTCCTGCTTGCCGGCCGGTCTGTTTGCCGACGACGCCTGGTGACGATCCGCCGCGTCCTTGATGACGGCGATGTTCGACCTTCCGCGCTCATCCAGAACCACCCTGACGTCGGGTGCGGAGATCTTGATTTCGTCGATGACGATGGGATCCTTGGTGAGCGAGGCCACGTTGATGTCCAGCGTGATCTCGCCCAGCGTGAACGCGTCGCCTTCATACCCGTCGGGGTTCTTGACGCGCACGTTTCGAATGGTTCCCCGCCCGCTCTTGAGCGAGATGTCCACCGACCCCACGCTCACATCGGTGCCGAGGATGGCCGAACCGTTCTTCTCGATCGCGCTCTTCACGATCGGATCGATGTTATTATAGAGAAACACGCCGATCCCGATGATACCCAGCAGCAGGAGTGCAGCAGCGACGATGACAAACCGTTTCATGGCTCACACCTTCATCGCTTGAGGTTCTTCGCCAGCGGCCGCCCCGCGCGGGGCGACTCGCGGCTGCGTTGCACGGGCCGGTAGGTGTCCTCCACCACGGCCGCGATATCCGCTTCCCCGTACTCGTTGATCTCGTTGTACAGCGCGTCCCGTTCCACCGGTGTCTTTCCGGCATCGCGAATGAGACGAATCAATGCCTTGCGCGTCAGGCCGGCCGGGCTGCGCGCGTCCGCGGCGTGGGCAATACGCTCTTTGGCAATGGTCCCGTCGATGTCGTCCGCTCCGAAGTTGAGTGCGATACCCGCTGTGTCTTCCTGCAGCATGATCCAGTACGCCTTCACGTGCGGAAAGTTGTCCAGCATGAGGCGCGACACCGCCACCGTCTTGAGGTCGTCCAGCGCGGAGGCGTGCCGGGGAACCAGCTTCTCCTCGCTGATCTGGTATTCGAGCGGAATGAAGGCCAGGAAACCGCCGCTCCGGTCCTGTTGTTCCCGCAGGAGCCGCAGGTGTTCCACGCGCTCCTGGTAGGTTTCGATGTGTCCGTACAGCATGGTGGCGTTGGAGGGAATGCCGCGTGCGTGCGCCATGCCGTGGATTTCGAGCCAGCGTTCCGCCTGCGCCTTGCCGGTGTAGCGCAGCTCTTTCGCCACGCGCTTCGAGAAGATCTCCGCCCCGCCGCCAGGCATGGCATTCAAGCCGGCCGCGATGAGGCGGTCGAGGACCTCCTCCGCGGTGAGTTTCCAGCGCCTGGCGAAGAAATCGATTTCCGCCGCGGTGAACGCCTTGATCTGTACGTGCGGGTGCGCCTCGCGGATGGCACGGATGTATCCCTCGTGGTACTCGAAGGGCCAGTCGGGGTGGTGGCCGCCCACGATGTGCACCTCGGTCATCTCCGGCGTGATGTGCCCCACGATCTCGTCGTGCGTCATCTCCCACGCTCCCACCGCGTTGCGGTTCTGCACGTAGTCGCAGAACTTGCAGTTCAACACACAGACGTTGGTGGGGTTGATGTGGGTATTAATGACGAAGTAGACCCGCTCGCCGTTTTTCGCGCGCGCAACGTGGTCCGCCATGCGGCCCACCGCGGTCAGATCGGGGCTCTCGAACAGGGTGAGTCCGTCGGCCGGGGACAATCGCTCGCCCGCCCGCACCTTCTCCCAGACGGGGATGAGCGCGCGGTCGGAAAAGGTGATACCGGATACGGTTTCAAACATGTTCATGGTGCGGTGCTTACGGCAGCAGTATACGGACTGGCGGGCCGGTTCTCAAGTGTAGTACCCTGCGCTTTTTCCGGAGGCCCGCCGTGCAGATTCGCGGTCTCGTCCACCTCCTCATCGTCTATATCGTCTGGGGCAGCACCTACCTGGGCATCCGCATAGCGGTTCGCGAAGGCGCCGGCTTTCCTCCCTTCGTCATGGCCGGCAGCCGCATCCTGGTGGCCGGCTCCATCCTGCTCCTGTGGGGCGCGCTGGCCCGCCAGAAGCTGCGTCCCACGCGGGGCGACGTGGCGGTGTTCGCGTCGTCCGGTCTGCTCCTGTGGCTGGGCGGAAACGGCCTGGTGACCTGGGCGGAGCAGCGCGCTGAATCGGGCTACGCCGCGCTGCTGGTGGGCTCGGCACCGCTGTGGACCACCATGGTCGAGTCGTTCATCGACCGTCGGCCGCCCACCCTGCGCCTGCTGGGCGCGTTGCTGATTGGACTGGCGGGATTGGCCGTTCTCAACTACCCGGTGCTGCGCCACGGTTCCCGGGCCGACGTCCTCTCGGCACTTGCGCTGCTGGCCGCGGTGATGAGCTGGGGTGTTGGTTCCATCTACCAGAAACGCCGCCCGGTGACGCTGTCGGGAGAGGCCAACGCCGCGTATCAATTGCTCTTCGGGAGCGTGGCGCTGCTCCTCGTGTCCATGCTCGCTGGTGAACCACGGCCCACGCCGACACCATCGGCGCTCGCGGCGTGGGGATACCTGATCATCTTCGGTTCGGTGGTCGCCTTTACGTCGTTCGTCAAGGCGCTCAAACTGCTGCCGGTAAGCGTCGTCATGACGTACGCATACGTGAACCCGGTGATCGCCGTCCTGCTGGGTTGGATGATCCTGGGCGAACAAATCACACTGTGGACCTTCGCCGGTTCCGTGCTGGTGATTCTGGGTGTGATGGGTGTATTCCACGAGATGCGACGCGCGCGCAACGCCCGCCGGCGCGCGGCCACCGCGGCGGGCTGATGCCGGTGACCGGCGAAACCGCGCAACCCGGGCCACGAACGCTGCTCGTCATTGCGCCGTGGGCGCGTCGCGACGAGAACGCCGCCGAGATGGCGGCCCACGCCCACTTTGTCCGCGGCTTCACCACCCATGGCTGGCGAGTGCTCGACGTGTCACCCCGGGACCCCGAGTATGGCTTCCATGACGTGTACGCGGCGACACAACGATGGCCCGCGTGGCTGCGGCGCCTGGTGTGGCCGGTGGCGTTCACAATGCTGGCAACGGTGCGCGCGTTGCAGCTTGCGCGCCACACGAAACCGGACGCGGTGCTCGGACAGACCCACTTTTCCAGCCTCGCCGCATTCCTGGTGAGCATGGTGTGCGGCGTTCCATCGGCCATGAAGCTGCCCGGCGTGGGAGGCCTGGGCCGGCCGGCCGAATCGCACGCGCAACACCTGCGCCGCAACCCGGGAATGATGGCGGCACTCAGGATTCCGCACGACCTGTGGCTCGTGATCGATGACGGTACGCGTGGCGACGTTGCCCTGAGAAACCACGGCGTGCCTTCGGAGAAGATTCGCGTGCTCCCCATCGGCGTCGATCCCGCGTGGGCGTCGCAGGCCGGTGATGGTGCCTCATTCAGAAGCGCGTTCAACCTGGCCGTGGACGCGCGCGTGCTGCTGTGGTTCGCACACCCGGCCGGCGCGGATAACGACGTACTGCATGCGTTCGCGCTGGCCCGCGCGCGCGCCGTCCTTCCGCTGGCGCTGGTGATGGTGGGGGTTGAGCCGGGCGTGCTGTTGCAAAGCCCCGAAGTGCAGGACGGCGTCCACACCACGGGTATCTTCGACCATGACCGGGTGCCGGATGCGATGGCGGCTTCGTACCTGCTGCTCGCAACCAGCCGGAGCAGCAACAAGTCGGCGGCGGTGTGCGAAGCCATGTTGTGCGGGGTGCCGGTGGTGGCATTCGACGCGGGTGGAACCAGCGACGTGGTGCGCGACGGTGAAACCGGCCGCCTGGTTCCGGATGGCGACGTCGAGACGCTGGCGGAAGCAATTGTCGCGCTCGTCGAAAGCGAATCGGCGCGGGATTCCCTGGCGGCAGGGGCGCGTGCGTTCGCGCGCGAACGCTTTACGGGCTGGGAACGGCGCGTGGAGATGGAGCGGGAGCTGCTGGAACGGTTGATCGCGCGGCAGCGCGGCTAGAGCCTGCGTTCGTCCGGCTCGTTGGCGCGCGCGTGTGCTCCGCGGCGCATGTGCTCGACCCGGTTCTCGATCCATTCGAGGACGTTCAGCACCAGGAACGTCACCACCGAAAGTGCGATTGCGGCGGTGTACTGCCCGAACCCGATGGCCGCACCGATGCCCGCCAGCACCCAGATCACCGACGCGGTGGTGAGCCCCACCACGTGCCCGCCGCGGGTGAGGATCACACCCGCACCCAGGAAACCCACCCCCGTCACCATCTGGCCCAGCACACGCGTCGCGTCCACACGCTCGGTGGTGAGGTCGGCACCGAGACGGATGAACACGTGCGTACCCAGGCAGATGAGAACAGCGGTGCGGACGTCGAGCGGCTTGCCGCGCAGCTGGCGCTCCAGTCCCACGATCATGCCGCACGCCACCGCCACCAGCACGGGGAGCCAGAACGACCATTCCAAAGGCGAAAACGATTTCATGCTGATTGACCTCTAGTGACCGGAGTCGTCTCCCCACAACTCCTGCAGGCGCTTGTCGCGACCACAACCCTTGCGGTACGCGGCGTAGTGTTCCGGTTCTTTCGTGTAGAAATCCTGGTGGTACTCCTCGGCGGGCCAGAACGCGCCCGCCGCGGTGATGTCGACCGCCACCGTGCCCAGCAGCTCCTCCACGGCGGCGCGGGACGCCTCCGCGAGGCGCTTCTGGTCCCCGTCGTGGTAGAAGATCTCCGGCCGGTACTGCGGTCCCCGGTCGCAGAACTGCCCGTCTCCCGATGTGGGATCGATGTTGTGCCAGTAGACCTCGAGCAACTGCGCGTAGCTCACCTTGCGCGGATCATACTCGACCTGGATGGCCTCGCAATGACCGGTTTCCCGGTTGGAAACCTGCTCGTAGGTGGGGTTCTCCTCGGGACCGCCGGTATAGCCCGAGATGGTGGCCTTCACACCCTTCACGTCGTCGAAGGCCGGCTCCATGCACCAGAAACATCCACCCGCGAAGGTGGCAATGGCGGCCTCATTCCCCGTCCGCGCAGAGCCGGCGCAAACGCCGGCGGCCACCGCGCACACGGCCAACACCCGTACCCCCCGAGAAACGCGTCTGTGCATGCCGTTCCACCTCCGCAATTGGGGCCAGTCTACACGCCACCCTTCCTACGATGAAAGCATCCGTTTTGGGTGGCGGCAATCGCGGGCAGCACCGTCCGGGGAGCAACCGGAAACCCCGCGCCATCGCCGGGAACCCGCGCCGTCCGCGGCAAGGTCGAATCATGGAACGCCTTATGCAAGAACCAGTTGAATTTGCCGGCCGGCAGCCGGCGCGAAACGAGGAGTTGTCACCATGATGCGTCTGAAAATGATTCTGGTCATGATCGTGCTGCTGACCGCCGGTTCGGCGTCGGCCAGCACCTGGTACGTCGCGGCGGTGGGCGGCGACGCCACCACCATTCAGGGGGGTATCAACCTCGCGTCCAACGGAGACGAGGTCGTGGTGGCCATGGGCACCTACACCGGCCCCGGCAACGTGAACGTGTCCTTCAACGGCAAGGCCATCCTGGTCCGGTCGGAGAGCGGTCCCTACCAGACCGTCATCGACTGCCAGGGAGCGGCGCGTGGCTTCACGTTCATCAACGCCGAGGGGCCCGGCTCGATTCTGGAGGGTTTCACCATCCGCAACGGCATGGAGACGAAAGGCGGGGCCATCCTGTGCGACGGCGCGTCGCCGGTGATCCGCTACAACATCCTCTCCGGGAACAACGCCACCACGTCGGGCGGCGCAATCCACATCAAGCAGAGCTCGGCCGCCGTGTACCGCAACACCATGGACGGCAACGGTGCCCCGGCCGGCGGCGCGATTGCCCTGCAGGGACCCGCAACGCCGCAGATCTACCAGAACATCGTGTGCAACAGCACCGCGGGTGGCGCGCTGTCCTGCGCCGGGAACTTCACCGGATCGCTGGTGGGCTGTAATGATTTCTTCATGAACACCGGCGGCGACACCGTGTGCGCGGGTGACACCGGGAGCAACTTCTCGCTGGATCCCCTGTTTTGCGGCATCCCCGGGAGCGGCAACTACTACCTGCAGCAGACCTCCCCCTGCGTGGCCGCGTACTCGCCCTGCTTCCAGGACCTGGGCGCGCTGGGCATTCAGTGCCAGGTGACGGCCACCGAGCAGGCGACCTGGGGCAAGGTCAAGGCGCTGTACCGCTAGTCAATCCGACCACAAAAAAAGAGCGCGGGGCCAAAGACCCCGCGCTCTCAGCTGTCAACGAGTGATGGCTCGTTCGGCCGGTACTAGTACCGGTCGCGACCGCCGCCACCGAAGCCGCCCCGGCCACCACCACCGAAACCACCGCGGCCACCGCCACCGCGGCCACCCTCGGTCTTCGGACGCGCGATGTTGACGGTGAGCGTGCGCTGGGCAACCTCGCGGTTGTTCAGCTTCTCGACGGCCTGCGCGGCCGCCTCGTCCGTCTCCATCTCCACGAAGCCGAAACCACGCGGACGGCCGGTGTCGCGGTCCATGACGAGCGAAACGCTCGCAACGGGTCCGACCTCGGAGAAGAGCTCGCGCAGATCCTGCTCGGTGGTGCTGTAATTCAGGTTGCCGACATAGAGTTTGCGATTCATGAATCAGATTCCTTTTCGAAACATTCTAACCGATACCACGGACCTCGCACACGCATGCACGCGATCCGCGTCTTGCGCTCAAACATAAACTGGGGTCGCTTAACCTGAGAAAAGGGGAGGCGAAACTCGGTCCTGACTTGAACGCGGCTTTTTGACACGGGGAAGATAGCGCGCCGGTGCCAGACCTGTCAATCGGGAAAACCAGGGCTACTCCCAGTAGCTCCCCCAGCGCCCATCTACCCTGCGGACGGTGTCCGGGTCCATTTCCACCGCGTCGGGGTAGCCGGGCTTCCAGGTGGCGTCGATGCCCATGACGCCTTCGTAAATGGGCTGCACCCCGGCCAGCGACGTCCGCGAAAACACCAGGTCGCGCGCGGGGTCGAAGCGCGTAAACACACCCCAGATGGTGTCGACGTCGTCATCGAGGTTCACGTCGGGGCTGACCACCGCAATCATCTTGAGGCCCGCCAGGGCCGGGGCGGCCACCAGCGCATCGAGGGTTCTTCGACCCGCGTCCTTCTCGACGCGATCGATCTGCACCACCAGCAGCGCGTCCTCCCACACCTTCCAGCGGCGCACGTGCGGCGCGAGGTGCGCCGGGTCGCCGGAAACCGGTTCGCCGCTCGCCCCGCCCGATCCCGCGGCCGGCGCGCTTCCGCCGGAGTACTGCGCGCGGCTGCCGGTGGCATCCAGAATCATGCGGCTCCCCAGGTGCATCTTGAAACTGGTGAAGTCGAGCGTGTCGAGCGGCGCACGCGAGATTAGATGGAAGTTCTCGCGCGGATCGAAGTGCGCGCGAATGGATCGAAGCACCGCGCGGAAGTTGCGGGCGTCGACGTCGCGATCGACGAGCACCAGCACCTTGCTCAAACCAAGTTGCCCCTCGCCCAGCAGACCCATGGCGGTGCGCACGGGTTCGCGCGTGTAGCGGCCCTCGACACTAGCGACCAGCAGGTTGTGAAACCCCGCCTCGTAGTACGCCCACACGTCGCGTACCTCGGGGCGAATGAGCCGGATCAACGGACCCAGGATCATCTGCGACGCGTCGCCCATATAACGGTCTTCCTGCGGCGGCTTCCCCACCACCGCGGCCGGATACACCGGGCGGCGGCGGCGCGTGATCGTCTTCACGCGGAAAACGGGAAAGTCGGCGGGATCGCAGTAGTGGCCGAAGTGGTCGCCGAAGGGCCCCTCCACGCGGCGCTCGTGGGGCGGCACTTCCCCCTCCAGGATGAATTCCGCGTCGGCGGGAACATCGAGGTCGATGGTTCGCGCGCGCGCGAGCCGCGTGGAGCGCGCACGCAGGATACCCGCGAACGCAATTTCTTCGAGCGCTTCGGGAAGCGGAAAGATGCCGGCGAGCATGAGCGCCGGATCGGCGCCCAGCGCCACGGCAACCGGGAGCGCGTGTCCCCGCTTCTCCGCTTCGCGATAGTGGAAGCCGCCACCCTTGTGGATCTGCCAGTGCATGCCGGTGGAGCCGCGGTCGTAGAGCTGCATGCGATAGATACCGACGTTGGTTCTGGCGGTGCGCGGGTGGCGTGTCACCACCAGCGGAAAGGTGATGAACGGACCGCCGTCCTGCGGCCAGCAGGTGATGACGGGCAGGGCTCCCAGGTCCGGCGAACGGTCGATCACCTCCTGGCCGCGGCCCCTTGCGGTGCGCCGGGGACGGAACGCCAGCAGGCGCGGAAAGAGATCGCGCGCACGCCAGATGCGGGCGGGGGTAGGCGGATTGAGTTCCTCGGCAAGGCGCACCAGCCGCTCGCCGAGCGCTTCCGGGTGCATGCCGATGGCGCGCTCGATGCGCGACAACGTGCCCAGGAAGTTGATGGCGAGCGGAAAGCGCGACCCCTTGACACGCTCGAAAAGCAACGCGGGACCACCCTCGCGCACCGCGCGCTGGGCGATCTCCGCGATCTCGAAGCGGGGGTCGACCTCGGTGCGCACCCGCTTGAGATCGCCTGTGGCCTCGAGAGCCATCAGGAAGGACTGAAGGTCACGATAGGGCATGATCGAGAATCTACTTCCCTTTCGAGAAACGCTCCATCATCGAAATGCGAGCCGCTTGTGCGAATCGCTTACAAGGCAACGCTGGCGCAGCCCCCCCCCGCGGGGTGCGTCCGGGACCTATTTGACCAGTGTAACCTATTGCAGCGCATTATATTGCATGATTTTCCCCGCCCCTGGGGAGGGGGATGGCCCCGCGCTTGCTCTCATCGGATGGTCCCAAACAAGGAACACGGATTCCGCGCCGCGCTCGACCGCAGTCAGGTCGACCAGCGTTGTCGGCCGGAACCGATCGAGGAGGTCAATCACAATGAAGAAGCTTCTTTCCATCATCGCGGTTGTCGCGATTGTCGCGGTTGCTGCGTCGAGTGCGTTTGCCACCAGCCCGCTGCGTTCAGTGGGTGTCGAGGCCGGCTATGTCAGCGCGGACCTCGGTGGCATCGAGAACAACAACACGTGGGTTGCCGGCATCTTCGCGGACTTCGGTCTTCCGATGACGAACATGTACATCAACCCGTTCGTCAACTACTGGAACTATACGGAGAGTCAGAACTCCGTCGACGCGTCCTTCCGTGACATTTCGGTGGGTGCGAACATGAAGTGGACGATCCCGACGTCGGCCGTCCGCTTCCAGCCGTTCCTCGCCGCGGGTGTCGCGGTTCACATGCTGAACGCTTCCGCCGAAGACGCGGGCGTCAGCCTGTTCGACCAGGGCGACACCAAGTTCGGTTTCCAGGGTGGCGCTGGTTTCAAGGTGGGCGTCAGCCAGAGCACCAGCATCGTGGGCTCGGGCTGGTACAACAACGTCGAGAACGCCGACAACTGGTCGGTTCGCGGCGGCCTGGCCTGGAATCTCTAGTTCCCTGATCGCACACTCGATCGATTCAACACCCCGTGCCGGAAACGGCGCGGGGTGTTTTTCTTGGGTCACCGGGGGGCGTGCGTTCGGGTGCGCGTGATACCGCTCCGACGCGATTTCCGCAGCGCGATTTCAAATGTTTCGCGCGAGGACCATGAGCGGAGGAGCGGTATCGCGCTGCACCCCGGAGGCCGCCACGCGCCCCGCGCGTCCGGAAGTCTCTAGTCCATCTCGGTGTCGCCCGGCGCGGTGTCGGTTCCCCAGCGGTAGAAGAGCGAATTCTCCACGCCCAGGCGGTCCAGGATGCGCCCCACGATCATGTCCACCATGTCGGCGATGGTCTTCGGGCGGTGGTAGAAGGCGGGCATGGCGGGCAGTATGTCCGCGCCCGCGCGGTGCAGGGTGAGCATGTTGGAGAGATGAATTGCCGAAAGCGGGGTTTCGCGCGGCACCAGCACCAGCCGGCGCCGCTCCTTGAGCGCAACGTCGGCGGCGCGCTCCACCAGGTTGGATGAAATACCGGCCGCGATGCGCCCCAGCGTTCCGGTGGAACACGGCACGATGACCATTCCCGCGCACTTGAAGGATCCGCTCGAGATGGGTGCGGCGAGATTCATGTGATCGAACAACCGCAGGCTTCCCTTCCCTGCTTCGATTTCACTCGCACGAATCAACGCGTCTTGTTTATCACGCAGCGTCCTACCGAGCTTGATGCCGCTCTCCAGCTGCATCACCTTCTCCCCCGCCGGTGACACGATGGCGTGCACGTCGTGACCCGCGCCGGTCAGCGCGTTCAGAAGGCGAAGCGCGTAGGGTGCCCCGCTGCCGCCCGTGATTCCAACCGCGTAGATGGCCATCGTGATTTACACCACCGTATCGATCGCAATGAGAACAAACAGCGCCACGCTCACGATACCGTTGGTAGTAAAGAACGCGGCGTTCACCCTGGAAAGGTCGTTGGGCTTGACCAGCCGGTGCTCATGGATGAGCAGCAGGGCCGTCAGCACCAGGCCCACGCCGTACCACCGCCCGACGAACAGCATCGAGCCCGCAACGGCCAGACAGACGAGAAAGCCGGCGTGCAGAACGCGTGACACGCGCAGCGCGCGTCCGATCCCGAAATCGGCCGGCAGCGAGTGCAGCCCCTCGCGCCGATCCACCTCCGCGTCCTGGCAAGCATAGATGATGTCGAAACCGGCCACCCACAGGCCGGCGCCCAGTCCCAGCAGCACCGCCGGCAGCGGAACCTCGCCGGTGACCGCCACCCAGACCGCGGGCGGGATCATCACGTAAACCGCCCCCAGGAGCAGATGGGCATAGGGCGTGAAGCGCTTGGCGTACGGATAGGCAACCATGGCTCCGATCACGAGGGGCCACAGCCACCGGCAGACCGGGTTGAGCCGCCACACCGCCACCAGAAAGACCACCAGGGCGACACCGGTATAGAGCATCGCCCGCCCCCGACCCAGGCGGCCGGCGGGAATGGCCCGCCCCGCTGTGCGCGGGTTGCGCGCATCGATCTCCCCGTCGATTAGGCGGTTGGCCGCCATCCCCACGGTTCGGGCGCCAATCATGGCCACCGTGATCCATAGAAGGTAATGCCCACGCGGCCACCCCGCCTCCACCAGGAACAACGTCGCATACGCGAAGGGGAGTGCAAACACCGTGTGCTCGACCCGGATGGTGTCGAAGAATTCACGTAAGCTATTCATCTGTAAACGAATGCTGCGAAGCAGCATTCGCCAGGTTGACAATGGCCCGAGTGTATATGTTGACAATTAAGCTCGAAAATATTGACAATTCATTCCTCGAAAGTTGACAATTCGGCGCCCGGCGGCGCTGGCCCACCGGGAATAAGGTTGACAAAAAACCGCCCTGTCGATAGAAACCAGCCCATGGAACGCACCCGAACCCAGAGCATTCGAGAGTTCATCCTGGACCAGGCGGCCATGAATCCCATGGGACTCGCGCGCCGGATCGGCGAAGCATACGGGATTTCCAGGCAGGCGGCAAACCGGCACCTCGACCTTCTTGTGGAAGCCGGGCTTCTGGAGCAGTCCGGCCAGACGCGCGCCCGCGTGTACCGCCTCAAGCGCACCTCGTCGCTGGCGCGCGAGGTCCGGGTGACCCCGGTGCTCAACCCGGCGCGTGTGTGGGAGGACCACATTGCACCCGTGCTCGCGTCCGACACGCCCGCCGTGCGCGAACTGTGCCGCGGTGCTTTCGGCGAACTCATGGGTAACGCAGTGGACCACGCCGGCGCCTCATGGATCCAGTTTTCCTTTACGAACAACGCGCGCGACATCGACATCGTGGTCGCCGATGACGGCGCGGGCATATTCGAGATGCTTCGGCAGCCACTGGGTGCGGCCTCGGCGCAGGAAGCGGCCGCCATGCTGGCCAACCTGGCCAACGCGCGGGCCGCGGACTCGCCCCTTGCGCGTCTGGTCCTGCTCGCGCGCAACTTCCAATCGTTCGCCATCCGTTCCGCCGGCGTGGCACTCGATTTCTCGCTAAAGCACGGCACATGGACGGTGAGCGACGATCCCCAGGGGCGGAAGGGAACAGCGATCGCCTTCCGGCTGCGCCGTCCCAACGGGGCCGCGTCGCGAACACCGCTGCGCCGCGGTACCGCCGTCACCCGCTAGCCGGCCGGGAAGCCGCGGACCGCCCGGCAGCGCTCGAAGGCGCCTTCCAGCTCATCCACGCTCATCCCCTCACTCAGGCCCTGCTCCACAAGCACGAAGAACGCGTCGTTCGCAATCGCGTCGTGGAGGGTGCGCGCCATGGTGGCGTTTCGGCTCCACACGGCGTCGCGTGCGGCCTTCCCGTCCGGTGCCAGTGTGGCGACGAGTGCTTCGCGCGCATCCAGAGCGACCCGCAACACCGTTGCGTCCGGCGCGCCCGCGACGGTGTCCGCGTGTGTGTCCTCGCCCGCGGCACCTCTGGCCAGGATGAAGACGCGCGCCCCGCGCGCCCGGGTGTCGGCGATCGCTTCCGCGAGTTCCACCCGCACCGGCGCTGATGCGTCCATCACCACGATCCGCCGCGCCGCCGCCAGCATCACGCGCACGCGGCCCATCACCTGGTCGCGGTCCTTCAACGCAAAGAAACCGTCCTCGTCCGCATCGGTCTCCACGGCCACGGATGCGAGCGCCCGCGAGGCGATCTCGCGGCGGTCCATGAACTCCCGCTCGAGCTGGTCGAAGAGTTCATCGGGCGGCACGGCACGAAACAACGGCGGGGAAGCCCGGTCGTCGGTCACGGCGCCCTTGCGCGCGAGGCTCTCGAGCGCGCGGTAGACGTTGGCGGTGGGTTTGCCGATGCCCTTGGAGACCCGGTAGCCGGTGGTGGCCGGATTGGCGACGAGATAGGCGTAGGCGAGGGCCTCCAGGCGGGTCAGGCCCAGCGCTTCCAGGCTCGGAATGGGCTTCATAGCTGCCATGACTACTACTATCGTCGGGGCAAGTCAAGCGGAATTGTCCATTCGATAGCAGCAGAAGCTACTACTACTTAAATTCAGCCTGGCGGCGGGCCGGAGCCGCCCGGAACGAAAAAGCGGGGCGGTGGATCGCGCCACCGCCCCGCTCGGTATCAGCCTCTGGGGGCGTTACTTCTTCTTCTCGGCCAGGTTCTCTTTGGGATCCGCCGGCACGAACTTGAGTGCCACCGAGTTGATGCAGTAGCGCAGGCCGGTGGGCCTGGGGCCGTCGTCGAACACGTGGCCCAGGTGCGCCTGGCAGCGTCCGCACATGACCTCGGTACGGTCCCAGCCGAAGCTGCGGTCCTCCTCGCTGGCCAGGTTGCGGTTGTCCACCGGCTCGTAGAAACTCGGCCAGCCGGTACCGGACTCGAACTTGGTGTCCGAGGCGAACAGCGGCTGTCCGCAGGCCACGCACAGGTACACACCCTTTTCGTGATTGTCGACATACTCGCCGGTGAAAGCGCGCTCCGTGCCCTTCTCGCGTGTCACGCGATACTGGTCCGGGGTGAGGATTTCGCGCCACTCGGCGTCGGTCTTGTTGATCTTGCTCATACGGATATTGCCTCCTCGCTGCGTGAGCTTGAGTTCAGCCTCGGCCTCGGGCGTGATGAACGCACCCGCCGCCTGGATGAACGCGCCCCGCTCCGTCGATACCCACACCGCCACGGCGTGCCGTTTCGGGGAGGGATCCTTCGGCGCGCGCCACGCGGCACGGCCGGTCCACGCGCCCTCGCGCGCGGTGAATTCGATGGTCTGATACTCGAGCACCACGAAGTCGTGCGTCAAGGTCCTGCCCTTGTTCTCGCCCGCCTTAACGTTGCGCTCGACTCCCATGCCCAGCACCACAACGTGCGCCACGATTCCTTCGGTCGGCGCGGTCGCGGGTGCGAACGTCACGTCGATGCCGTCACGGGCAATGGACGCGGTCAGCGTGCCGGGGCTCCCGCTGGTCGCGGGCAACGGCTGCTTGTCGTACCAGCCACGCCACTCGCTCCCGTTCCACACGAAGCCGGGCGTATAGATGCGGTCCGAGTTCCACGCCGCGGCGTAATCGCGCTGCCGCTCGCTGAAGTCCACGTTGGCGAAGACGTCCGTCCAGCCCAGGTAGTCCCAGTAGTCAACGTGGAAGGCCACCGGCACGACGTCCTTCCACAGGCGGCCGTCGGTGGCGAGTCTGGAGAACCACGTCTCGGCCGGCGGACAGCTGGAACAGCCCTCAGACGTGTAGAGTTCCAGCAGTGCCACGCGCGACGGGCCGCTGCGGATGGTCTGCGCCGGCTCCGCGCGCACCGCGGTGGTGACGCACACGGCAATCACCATGGCCGCACCCGCGGCCGCGCGCCGGAACGTCGGGGTTTCCCGGGTTCGAAGCGCCCCCTGCTTCATGTTAAACCTCCCAGAGGAAATCCAGCGACGCGTCCGGCGCGCAGTCCACGGGATCCCTGTCGCCATGGAAGATCCTTGCCTCGTGCGGCCCGAGCAGCCTGAGCGCCGCTCCGTCGACCTCGATTGCGCTGCCTTCACGCAAACCTACGACGTAAACACCCGGATTGGTTTTCGTGAACTCGGCGATGCGCTGGGTGCGGGTCTCGCCGCCGTGGTTGGGGATCATCGCGTCGGTGAAGTGGGGGTTTATCTGGAAGGGAACCAGGCGCAGTGCGTCGAACTTCGACGGCTCCACGATGGGCATGTCGTTGGTGGTGCGGATGGAGGGGCAGGCCACGTTGGACCCGGCACTCCAGCCGATGTAGGGCGCGCCGGCCAGCACCCGCTCGCGGATGGCCCACAGCGACCCGTCGTCGTACATGGTCTTCAGCAGGTTGAACGTGTTGCCGCCGCCCACGAACACGGCCTCGGCGGACGCCACCGCCTTCGCCGCATTCTTCGCCTCGTGGACCGATGTCACCGCGATGCCCATCTTCTCGAACCGCTCTCTTGCCATGGTGGTGTAGTCCTCCCAGCTCACCGTCACCCCGGCGTAAGGTACGAATATCGCGTTCTTTACGCCACCCATGAAGGCGCGTATCCAGGGCTCGGCGTGGTCCAGCCAGCCACCACCGTAGTTCTTGGAGTTGCTCAACAGGAGGAGTCGGGCGCTTCGCTTGCTCATGACCGGTGTCCCTTTCGTCCGGGGATATTGGGGGTGTCTGCGGGCCGAGCCTCTAGTGTATCTTTCCTTCAAGGAGGAATCCATGCCCAACCCACAGGGTCTCCCGCTGGGAGAATCGATTCGATTTGGATGGAAGACGGTTCAGGCGCGCGCGGCCTTCATAGTCGGCGTCACGCTGGTTGCCTGGGCGGTGCCGGGCATCATCGAGTGGGCCGGCGACAGCGCGTTCGACACCCGGCTGCAGGAGTTCGGTATCTCCGTCATCGCGAGCCTGGTATCGAGCACGTTCGCGCTGGGCCTCGCCAAAATCTACCTCCGGTTTCGTGACGGCGAGACACCGATCTTCGAGAACCTCTTTGACGGTCTTGCCCGCCTCCACATCTACATCGCCGCCATGATCATCGTGGGCATCGCGGTTTTCATGGGCCTGGTCCTGCTGATCATTCCCGGAATCATCTTCCTGCTGCGGTTGTGGTTCGTGGGGTTCGTCGTTGTCGACGAAGCGGTGGGTCCGGTGGAGGCGATCCAGCGCAGCTGGGACATCACGCGCGGCCGCACCATGGACCTGTTTCTGCTCTTCCTGCTGCTGGTCGGCCTCAACCTGCTTGGCATCGTCGCGCTCGGCGTGGGACTGCTGGTCACGGTTCCCGTCAGCGGGCTGTCGCTGGCCTTCGTGTACCGCGAATTGAAACCGAAGGCGGCGGTGGTGGTTGAGCAGCCGGTGCCGGCCACGTAGCCCTTCGCCGCAACACGAACTCAGGAGAGGTCCGGGGGGAGACGCCACTCGCGCGGCAGCTTGCGCCCGAGGCGGCGCGCGGCGTTTTCGTAGAGCGCGGTCACGAACTCGTGGCGGGCGACCGGATCGGTGAGGCTGGATTCGTCTTCCATGGCCGCGTCGGGAAAGCGGGCGCGTGCGGCGCGCGCGAAGAGCCCGTCCATGGACTCCGCAAGTTCATCGCCCCCCGCATCGAACACCCGGCTGTCGCCGTTGCCGCACGAGGGCGAGCGCGACTTCAGAATGAAACCATCCACGCCCTTCTCGCCGATCCACTCCAGGAAGCGGGTCGCAAAGGCACTCATCTCGTCGGTGAGATCGCGCCCGGTTTCCGGCTGAACCAGCCGGCTACCCGCCGCTTCGTGGACGAGGCGAATGACGGGCCGCGGAACACCCAGCCCGATCTCGAGTTCCGGGCACACCGGGATGGCGCGCACATGGCCGGCGATGCGCGACACCACGTCCGCGCGCACGATGTCTCCATCGTAGCGGCAATGGTCGAAGCCGAGACAGCGGCTCACAACGACAATGGGGGTGGGAAGGCGTGCCATGGAATCAATTGTATGGGGTATCGCGCTGTGGATGGAACACGGATGTTCCCGTCCTGCCGGGACGGAGATTTTTCGGAACCTCCCGCCCACCCGTTCGTAGAAAGATCACTAACAACCTCCAAGTCACCGCGACGGCTCCGGAACTGAGACCCTTGCGCTCCCCGCGCTTGCAGTTCCAGAGCCGTCTCTTTTGAACCGTTACGCCCGGTCAGGCTTCAACGGACGGGGAAGTCGTCGAGCCGTGCGCATTCGCGCAGGAAGTCCTCGATGGCCCGCTTCATCGGCCCCGGCAAGCGCATTCCCGACGCCATGGTGTGCCCCCCGCCACCGAAGCGCCGCGCCATCGCATTCGCGTCCACGTTGCCGTTGGAGCGCAGCGACACCTTGATGTCGCCCTCGGTGGTCTCCTTGAAGAAGGCCACCAGTTCCACACCCTTGATGGCGCGAACCAGGTCCACGAAGCCGTCGGTGTCGTCGTAGTTGGCGCCCGCGTTGTTCACCATTTCCAGCGTGGCGGAAATGACCGCCACCTTGCCGCCCGCCACGGATTCCAGCGTGCTCAACACCGGGCCCAGCAACCGGCCCGCACCCCAGCTCTTGCTGCCAAACACGCGGCGGTGCATCTCGAAGGGATTCGCGCCGGCATCGGTGAGCTCGGCCGCCGCGCGCAGCACGCGCGCGTCCGTGTTGGAAAACCGAAATGTCCCCGTATCCGTGATAATGGCGGCGTAGAGCGGATCGGCGATGTCCTGCGTAACGCGTCCCTTCATGTCGCGAATCAATTCCAGAATCAACAGCCCCACCGCGGCGGCGCTGGTGTCGGCCACCGTCGTCTCCGCGAACCCGGCCACCTCGCCCTGATGGTGGTCGATGCACGCCCGGGGCAGGGAAAGCGCCTGCAGCGCGCGGCCGATATGGCCCAGGTGGTCCCAGTTGTTCACATCCACGATGATGGCCGCGTCGATGCCGTCGATCAGCCCGCGCACATCGGGCTCGCCGTACACGTGGATCTCGTCCGCGGTGTCAAGAAAGCGCAGCACGTCGGGCGTGTCGGTGGAGTTGACAATCACGGCGCGCTTGCCGATCTGGCGCAGGAACCGCGCCAGCCCCAGCTCCGAGCCGATGGCATCTCCGTCGGGGTTGATGTGCGAAGAGATCACGAACGAGTCGTGGCGGTCGATGAACTGCCGGATGGAGCTCCACATGCGGGGCTACTTCTTCTCCGTTTCCAGCTCGTCCAGGAACTCCACCGCACGCCGCATATGGGGAATCACGATGGACCCGCCCACCACCAGCCCGACGCTGAATACCTCGAAGAACTCCTCGCGGCTGACCCCGGCCTGGTGGCATTCCTGGACGTGGTAGCGGATGCAGTCGTCGCAGCGCAGCACCATGGACGCCACCAGCCCCAGCATTTCCTTGGTCCTGGCGGGCAGGGCGCCGTCCTGGTAGGTGTTGGTGTCCAGGTTGAAGAACCGCTTCACCACCAGGTTGTCGGTGGCGAGGATGCGGTCGTTCATCTTCTTCCGGTACTCGTTGAAATCATGCACCATGTGCGACATGCCAGCCTCCGCGATCTCGTCTATAATGAGAGTGTCCCCCTAGCATACCGCACCTCGCGGGGGTGACGCCACCGGCGAGTCCCGGGCAGGTATCATGAAGATCCCGAGATTGCATTCCTGGACGGTGTCGATCGAGCGAGCCCGGGCGCTGCAGGTCGAACTGCGCGAGGAGCTGGTCTTCCACAAACTGCTCCTGGGCACCATTGGCACCGTCGCCGGCAGTGACATCGCCATCAGTCGCGACGGCAAACGCCTCATCGCCGCCACGGTGGTGATGTCCTTTCCATCCCTCGAGCTGCTCGAAACGCGTATCGCGGCGCGGCCGCTCACCTTTCCCTACGTGCCCGGCTACCTGTCCTTTCGCGAAGTTCCGGCGGTGATCGCGAGCCTGCGCCGGGTGAAGAACCCGGTGGGCGCCATTCTGTGCGACGGGCAGGGCATTGCGCATCCACGCGGCTTCGGCCTGGCGAGTCACGTGGGGTTGTGGGCCGGTGTCCCCGCCGTGGGGTCGGCCAAGAGCCGGCTGGTGGGCGTGCACGGCCCGGTGGGGGAGCGACGCGGAGCGCGCGCGAATCTCTACTACAACGACGAACACGTGGGAACGGTGCTGCGCACGCGCGACGGCGTGAAGCCCCTGTTCGTCTCCCCGGGGCATCTCATCGATTTTACCTCGAGCTGGCGTCTGGTGCTGGCGTGCTGCACGCGCTACCGGCTGCCGGAGCCACAGCGGCTCGCGCACATCGCGGCGGGGGAAGCGAAACGGGAGGGTGCGTGACTAGACGGCGCGCGCAACCGCGGCAATGCGGCTGTCGCGAATGAGATCGTACTTGCGGGCGAGGTCGTTGAACACGCGGATGCCGTCGAGCTCCTCGTCACCGAGGTCGTAGGACCAGGCGCGGGTGAGGTAGTCGTAGATCAGCATGGCGTCGATGCCGGATACGCGGGCGATGTCCTCGGCCACGGCCGGCAACCGTCCCACACCCTCGTCGCGCGAGGCGGTGAGCAGCAGCGCCATCTCGTTGGCCACCTGGCGGTCGTCGTAGACCCACACCGCGTGCACCAGCGGCGTTTTGGTGACCAGCTTCCACACGTCGGCCACGTTGTACCGAATGAGGCCCTTGACCCGCTCGGCGTTGGCCTCCCGGAATGCGGCGTCGCCGGTGAGAAGCACGGCGTCGTAGCGGTCGCGCCAGTCGTCCTGGCCGATCCGCTTCTCCACCAGCAGATCCGGGAAGACCTCGTGGTTCTCCGCCAGAACGATGCGCAGCACCGCCACCGCGTTGCGGCAGAATTCTCCCACCGCCACCCGTTCCAGCTCGTCGATGGGCTTCTGGGAAACCAGCATGATGCTGCCGGGCGCGCTGCGCCCCACCAGGGCCGGGCCGGCGAGCAGGTACTGGCCGACACCGCGGAGGTACTCGATGGTCGGGATGAGGGCGGCGTCGCAGCGCCCGCGCGCAAACGACTCGGTGATGGCCGCGGCCGGTTCCAGAGACACGCAGTGGCGCAGGGATTCGTCGTTGAGCAGGCCGAAGAGGAGCGGCCGGGTGGAGACAAAGTCGGTTGCGCCGAAGCGAAGCTGGCTCACGCGCGTCCTCCGGGACGTGGGCTGACGATCTTCAGGGTGTCGGAGCGCGGCGCACCAGTCCGCGCGTGCGATGCAAAGCGTTCTCGCTTATAGCACCGGGTGAAAAATTACAGCAAGCAATATTCCAGTCGGCAAGATGATCTGCAGACAATCTGCCCGCCGGCAGCGGTCGCCGGCACCCCACGGGGGTTCGGGGCGTGAGGACGCGATCCTCGCGGTCCTCAGGCCAAATCGCTGGACGCCCCCCGCACCCCCGGCTATCATCCTCGCTGACCGCCGGCAGCCGTCAGGACTCCATGCCCACCGAACCGACGCCACGAAAGCGCACGACGCGCATCAAGGAGGTTGCATTTTTCGGCCTCCTGACCGCGCTCGGCCTGGCCTTCTTCTCGCTGGCGCGCAACAACAGCTTCTGGCACGGCGACGACTGGAACTACCTCATCCAGGCCCTTGAGGTGGAGACGGACTGGCGCCAGCTCTTCTCCAGCCGACTGCACGAGACCATCCAGCCCCTCCCCAACCTGATCTTCTTCCTGGAATTCGAGGCCTTCGGCCTGAACGCCGCCTCGTACTACCTCTTCAACGTTCTGGTCCACTCGGTCAACGCGTTCCTGGTGTACTTCCTGGTGCGGACGCTGCTGCAGGACCGCGCCATCGCGGTGCTGTCGGGGCTCCTGTTCGAGTTCGCGGTGGGGAACTACGGGAAATCGGTGATGACCGTTTCAGGCAGCAGCGACCTGGTCATCACCGCCCTCACCCTGCTCACGATGATCTTCTACGTGAAGAACGAGCTCGAAGAGAACGGCGCCATCTGGGAGCGAAACTTCAACCTGTGCCTGCTTTTCTTCACCCTCTGCCTGCTCTCCAAGACATCCATGTTCTCGCTGCTGGGGCTGATGGTGGCGTTCAACCTGTTCTTCCGGGAGACGACGGGACGAAAGATATTCGACCGCAATGTCGTGCTGTTTACCGGGTTCGCGCTGGCGGTGCTGGTGGTCAAGCTGGCCATCCAGCGCGAGGTACCCGGTGCATCCGACATCGAGGTCACGTGGTGGTCGATTCCGCGCAATTTTGCGGGCTACCTGGTGCGCATGGTGTTTCCGATTCACTCCTCCACCCTGGTGGCCAACGCGGGGGCGCCCGTGCGGTTCATCTACGACTTCGCCACCGCCATCCGCGTGGTGATTCTGCTGTGCATCATTTCCTACTCGTTCTTCGGGTTCATTTTCGGTAACCGGGTTATCCGCTTCTTCATTGCGTGGACGTACATCGTGGTGACGCCGTTCTGCTTCTTTCGCTTTCCGGCGGACTGGCTCGATATTCGCTTTCTCTACCTGGTGTCGGTCGGTTTCGATTTGATTCTCGCCTCGGGTACGGTGCTGGCCGCCCGCCTGCTCTACCAGCACCGCTGGCGGCGAATGCTGCCCTACCTGATTCCGGTGTTCTTCGTGATGCTGTCCTATTTTGTGCTGGTGCAACTGGACGAAAACTACGAGTACAAGGCAAAGGCGCCAGGTCTCAACAAGGTGAAGGCGTCGTTCTACGAGATGTATTCAAGACGGACGGCGACGCACGAGACGCTGCCGGGGCCGGGAAACCGGAACTAGCCGGGATTGGCCTGGAGCAGGGACAGCATGGTGGTGACGAGCCCGGCGCTGTTTGCGGCGACGGCAACCACGAACAACGCGAGGAACCACACCGCGGCTTGCCGGCGTTTCATTGCCACCACCGCAATCGCCAGCAGAAGCAGAAGCGACACGAACCAGTGCTGTGAGTAGAGAAACATCTCGTCTCCCCACGCGCTGTGCAGGATCCAGTTGAACGCGAGTACCGCCGCGGAGGCCACGCCCACCGCGCTCCATGCCGGCCTGCGCCGCAGCGACACCACCACACCCGCCGCCGCCAGCAACACCGCAATCGCGCCCGGTAGGTTTCGCGCGGTGGGACGTCCCGGCCCCTCCTCGAAGGTGAAGCGGAACTGGTAGCGGTCGTCCGGGCGGAAGCTCATCGTCGGGCCGCCGGTGGAAATTCGCGCGGGTGCGATGGTGTTGGCGATGGCGGCCGGGAAGCGGATCGCCCGCGCGGGGAGATCGGCCCCGTGGATGAACGCCGTGGCCCACGACTTCGACCGGCCCGCTTCGAAGCTCTCGCCGCGAATCACCTGGTTGATGGCGAAGGAACTGGCGAAGGTCAGGATGGCGACACCCGTCGCCATCGCGGCCACCTGCAGCGTCGCGCGCGGACGGTTGCGGCCGGCGGCCCACATCGACCCCAGCATCAGGATGGCGATGATGGCCAGATTGGTGATGGTGATGCCTGCCGCCGCGAACATCACCGCGAACCACGCTGCCCACCGAACGGTGCGCGTTCGCTCCGTCGCCAGGAAGAGGTGATACGCGGCGGCGATGACCAGCGCGCTCAACGCCGGGTGATCGGGAATGCTGCCGAACACCAACGGACTGAAGGATACTGCGCCCAGCACGGTGAAGAGCGAAGCGAGCAGGAGCGACAGCCCGAGTCGCAGGAAGAGTGCAAAGACTGTTGCGGTGGTCACCGCCGACACGATGGGAACGATTAGCAACCCGAGGGCGCGCCTCGCCGCTTCTTCGTCATCGGTCACGCCGCTGCGGGTGAGCGCCATGGCGATCGCCCGTACAAAGGGGCTGGTGAAGGTGGCCAGGTTGGGGTGGGCAACGTTGCGGCCGGAGCTGCCCCAGCCGTGGCTCATGGCGCTGATGCGGTCGTTGGGATCTGCCTGAAAGACGACGTTGTACTGCTCGAACACCTCGAGCCGGTCGAGGCGGCGTTCGAGTGCATAGTGGAACGCAAACGACGCCAGCGCGAACACGAGGGCCAGCGTCGTGGCCGTCCGGCTTCTGGAATGGATCGCGCGCACTGCGTGTCCGGTGGGGAGCGCGCGCCGCCTACATCAGGTAGCGGACGCGTGTGCCGGGGATGGCTTCGAGGCGGCTCATGAGCTTGCTCTCGATGGTGCCGCTGAGCACGCACAGATCGTTGAGATAGTCGTTGTGGGCGTCGTGCAGCAGGCGGCGCACCAGCGAGATGGTCTTGCCGTCACCCGCGGGAAGCGTTACCTCCACGCGCACGTTGCGGCCGTAGAAGAACTGGTCGATACGCTCACGCAGCGCGTCCATGCCCTCTCCGCTCGCCGCGGAAACGAACACCGCGTCGGGAAAGCGCACCTGCAACCCCTCCAGCACCTCCGCCGGCACCTGGTCGACCTTGTTGAACACGTAGATCGTTTCCACACCGGGGTTGTCGATGCTGGCCACGGTTGTGTCGGCAATCTCCATCTGCTCTTCCCACGCGGGATGAGAGATGTCCACCACGTGCAGGTACAACTCCGCGGTGGCGGTGTCGCCCAGGGTGGCCTTGAAGCTGGTCCTGAGGTGGTCGGGGAGCTTGCGGATGAAACCCACGGTGTCGATCAGCAGGACGTCGTGGTCGTGATTCCCGTTTCCGTTGCCATTGCCGTTGTGGCCGTTCATGCGGCGCGTGGTGGTGTCGATGGTGGCGAAGAGCTGGTCGCGCACCACTACCTGGGCGCCGGTGAGACGGCGCATCACGGTGGACTTGCCGGCGTTGGTGTAGCCGATCAGCGCGGCGATGTGGCGCTCACCGCGTGCGCGGCGCAGCATTTCGCGCCGAAGGTCGATCTTCTTGAGCTGGCGCTTGAGATTGCCGATGCGCTGGTAGATCTTGCGGCGGTCCACTTCGAGCTGCGTTTCACCCGGGCCGCGCGTGCCGATACCGCCCGCCTGGCGCTCGAGGTGCTGCCAGAAGGACTTCAGCCGCGGCAGCGAATACTCCAGTTGCGCCAGTTCCACCTGGATCTTGGACTGCGTGCTCTTGGCGTGACGCGCGAAGATATCGAGGATCAGCTCGGTGCGGTCGATGACGCGCACGTTGAGTATCTTTTCCAGGTTCTTGGCCTGAGCGGGCGAGAGGTCATCGTCGAAGACGACCAGGTTGACGGCCCATTCGTCGCAGATCTGTTTGAGTTCGTCGACCTTGCCGACGCCGATGTAGGTGGTGGCGTCGATTCGGCCCCGTCCCTGGACGGTACGGCCGACCACTTCGGCGCCCGCCGTGACGGCAAGCTGCTCGAGTTCGTCGAGGTGTTCGTGCGCGGCTTCGGCGGAGGCACCCCGGAGGGCGACTCCCACGAGGTAGGCCCGTTCGACCCGCGCGCGGGTGATAACTTCAAATGCGCGCTTCACTTGGGAGGGCTTCCCCCGATATGTGGATTACGAACGGTTTCGATGGCGACTCCTTCTGGGACCTGTCCCGGGGGAAGTATAACAAGAGGCGGGCCAGTTCGGTAGTGGGGGGAAGAAATTGCCGGGGGGCGGGTGGTAGGATCGCCGGATCGACAGCCACCATCCCAAGGAGGCCTTGCCATGCCATCCCCGCTGGTCGAAGCCTGGGCCATGAGCAACGAAGCCAACCGCTACCTGCTCAAGCGTATCCCGGCCGCCTGTCTCCAGGACAGTTATGCGCCGCGCACGCGCACGGTGGCGCAGCAGTTTGCACACATGCACGGGGTCCGCGTGCGCTGGATGCAGTACGCCGCTCCGGACCTGGTGGGCAGGCTCAAGACCTTCCCCCGCGGGAGCACGCCAACCAAAGCGCAGCTGACCAGCGCGTTGAAGGCCTCGGAGAAGATGATCGCACGCTACCTCGAACGGTGTGAAGAGACCAGCGCGGTGAAGCACTGGAAGGGGAGCCCGTCCACGTTCCTCGCCTACATGGTTGCGCACGAGGCGCACCACCGCGGGCTGGCCATGGTGGCCATGCGCACGAACGGCCGCAAGCTCCCGAAGAAGACGGTGTATGGCCAGTGGCAGTGGGGGAAGACGTTCAACGAGCGGTGAGCCGCATTCGCCGCGCACCCGCAATGCTGGTCCGCAAGCGACGGTCCGCGTGACCTTTCCTACTTCAGCTGCACCAGGCGCTTGGTCACGCTGCGTTTGCCGATGGTGAGTTTGACGTAGTACACGCCGCTGGCCACGGTGCCGCCGTCGTCGCTCTGCGCGGTCCAGCCGGTGCGGTAACGCCCCGGGCCGTGCGTGGACTCAACCAGCGTTGCGATCAGCCGCCCGGTCACGTTGTACACCTTGACGCTCGTCGCCACCGCCGCGCCGGACAGGGTGTGTTCCACGCCGTCCTCGTCCACGACGCTGGTCGGGATCTCGTAGTCGATCGAGATGGCGTCGCGGAAAGGATTGGGCGATCCGGTGAGCAGGATCTCGTCGAGCTTGCCGGCCTTGAGCCAGAACGCGTCGACCACCGGGGCTCCGTTCAAGGAAACGGGTATGTCACCCATTTCGGGCGCGAGATCCTGGTTGTGGCTGGTGAGCGCCACCGGCGGCGGAATCATGCGCGCGGTCCCATCGCCCAGCACGGTGCGACGCGCCGCCTGCACGGCGCGCGTGGCCTGGGTCTCATCCGCGGGCGCTGCCACCAGGGCCAGGTAGACGGTTGCGGACTGACCGGGTGCCAGGTCGGTCAACACCGGCGACACGGCAACCACGTTCTCGCCGTCGTCACGAACATCCCATTCCGCCATTGCTTCCCCGGCCTGTGCAACCAACAGCACGGCGAGCGACTCGTCGTTGCCACGGAGCATTACACTGGCGGTCGTGTAGTCACCACTCACACCCTGTTTGCTGCGTGCCAGCAGCCTGTTGTCCGCGATGGCGGCGCCGGGAACCAGGGTTACGCCGATGCGCAGCCCCGGCAGAACCACGTTGCCGGTGTTTCGAATCACCAGGGCGGAGGCCACCATGCGATTGATGTGCGACAACGACCACGCGTACACCTCCTGGCGTACGGCAACAGCACCACCCTCCGCGGCGCCGTACTTCACCACCGCCATGACGTCGCCGATGGCGGCAAAGTCCTCGTCGATCTTGCCGTCGTGGTCGTTGTCGATGCGATCCAGCGGGTCCTCGTCGATTCTGCCATCGTGGTCGTCGTCCGCGCGCGGCGACGGATAGCGCGTGCCACCGGGTGCACCCTCCTGCACCATACCCACGCCGCCCGCAGGCAGCAGCGACTTCGTTCCACCCGCCGTGTTGAGCCGCTCGACCAGGTTGCCCTCGTCATCCGTGCTGAAAACGGCGATGCCGCCGCTCTCCAGCAGCAGGCGTCCACCCCGCGTACCGAACTTCCACGTTCCGGCGGGCACGATGGTGAGCACCACGTCGCCCGGGGCCACGCGAATGGTGCGCGGCTCCGCGGACGCGTCCCCCTGTGCGTGCGCAGGCCGGGGGTTTTGCCCCGCCAGCCCGCAAATGACGAACGGCGCGAGAAGCGCCGCCGTCCGCAGAAGATATGCCGTGTTGCGTGAACTCATTCCTGCGAAAGAAAGAAACTCAGACTCTCCAGCGCAACCGCCAGATTCACGTTGCGGAGGGAAACATCCTCCGGGACCGCGAGCTGGGTGGGCGCAAAATTGAGAATACCGCGCGTGCCCGCGCGCACCAGGATGTCGGCGATATCCTGGGCCGCGGCCGGCGGCGTGGCGATGACCGCAATGGCCACCGGGTCGCGCCGCAGCACCTCTTCGGCGTGGCGCTGGTGCGAGATCTCCACGTCCAACCACTTGCCGCCGACACGCTTGTCGTCGATGTCGAACACGTGGCGGAAGAAGAAGCCGTCGTCGCGGAAACCCTGGTGATAGAAGAGCGCCTGGCCCAGCGACCCGGCGCCGAAGAGCGCCATGGTCCACTGGTGGTTGAGCCCCAGGATCTCCATGATGGCCGCCTTCAATTCGGACACGCTGTAGCCCAGCCCGCGCGTGCCGAAGTTGCCGAAGTACGACAGGTCCTTGCGCACCTGCGCACTGGTGATGCCGCCCAGCTCGGCCAGACGTTGTGAGGACACGGTGGGCGTGCCGGACTTCTCCAGTTCCAGCAGAATCCGGAAGTAGTTGGAAAGCCGCCGGACCGTGAACTCGGATATCTTCTCCATCTTGAGTCTCACCTATGCGTCTTCCTCTTCCACGGCCAGGTGTGCAACGTCTACCACGCGGTCGCCCTCTTCCAGATTGATGAGGCGGACGCCCTGCGTGTTGCGGCCAATCACGGATATGCCCGAAATGGGGCAGCGGATGACGATGCCGTCCTTGGTGATCACCATCATCTGGTCGTTGTCCTTCACCTCCTGGATGGTCACCACCTTGCCGTTGCGCTCGGTGGTCTTGATGTTGATGACCCCGATGCCGCCGCGGCCCTTCACCGGATACTCCTCGAGCGGCGAGCGTTTTCCGTAGCCCTTCTCGGTGACGGTCAGCAGCGTCGCGCCCTGGCTCACCACCACCATGCCCACTACTTCGTCATTGTCGCGCAGCGTGGTGCCCTTGACACCGGTGGCGGTGCGGCCCATGGCGCGAACATCGCCCTCGTGGAAGCGGATGGAGCGCCCGTTCTTCTTGGCCAGCACGATGTCCTGGTCGCCGTTGGTGATGGCCGCACCGATCAACATGTCGCCGTCGCGCAGGTTCACCGCGATGATGCCCCCGCGCCGCGGGCGTCCGTAGTCGCTGAGCGTGGTCTTCTTCACCAGCCCCTTGCGGGTGGCGAGCATGAGGAAACGGTCCTCGCGGAATTCGCTCACCGGCACGCGCCCGGTCACGCGCTCACCCTCCTGCAACCCCAGCAGATTCACGATGGCCTTGCCGCGCGCCGCACGCCCCGCCTCGGGAATTTCGTGCACCTTCACCCAGTGGCAACGCCCGCGATCGGTGAAGAACAGGATGTAGCTGTGCGTCGAGGCGATGAAGATGTTGTCGACGAAATCCTCGTCGCGCATCTTGATGCCGGTGACGCCGCGCCCGCCGCGCTTCTGCTGGCGGTATGCATCCAGCGGGAGCCGCTTGATGTAACCGGCGTGCGAGATGGTGATCACCATGTCTTCTTCCGCAATCAGGTCCTCGATGTTGAAGTCCACCGGGCCGGCGTCCACGATCTCGGTCTTGCGCTCGTCGCCGTACTTCTCGCGGATCTCGTGGATCTCGTTCTTGATGATCTCGAGCACCTTCTTGCGGTCGGCCAGGATGGCCTTGAGCTCGGCGATCAGCTTGAGCAGGCCCTGGTACTCGTCCTCGATCTTCTGGCGCTCGAGGCCGGTGAGACGCTGCAGGCGCATCTCCAGGATGGCGTTGGCCTGGATCTCGGTGAGGCCGAAGTTGGCCATCAGGCCGCCGCGCGCCGTCTCGACGTCCTTGGAGGCGCGGATCAGCGCCACGATCTCGTCGATGTGGTCCAGCGCGATGCGCAGGCCCTCCAGGATGTGGGCGCGTTCCTCGGCCTTGCGCAGGTCGTACTTGGTGCGGCGCACCACCACGGACTCGCGGTGGTTGAGCCAGTGCTGGATCATGTCGCGCAGGGTCAGCACCTCAGGCCGGTTGTTGACCAGCGCCAGCATGATGATGCCGAAGGTGACCTGCATCTGCGTGTGCTTGAAGAGCTGGTTCTCCACCACGCGCACATCCGCGTCGCGCTTGAGAATGATGACCACGCGCATGCCTTCGCGGCTCGACTCGTCGCGGATGTCGGCGATGTCGCTGATGACGTCGTCCTTGACCAGGTCGGCGATGCGCTCGATGAGCATGGCCTTGTTCACCTGGTAGGGCAGCTCGTCGATGATGATCCACTCGCGGTCGCCCTTCGCCTCCTCGACGTGGGTGCGCGCGCGCACCACCACACGGCCACGGCCGGTGGTGTAGGCCTGGCGAATGCCGACGCGTCCCAGCACGATGCCGGCGGTTGGGAAGTCCGGGCCCTTGACCACGCCCAGCAGTTCTTCGTCGGCAATCTCCGGATTGTCGAGCACGGCAATGCTGGCGTCGCAAATTTCGCGAATGTTGTGCGGCGGGATGTTGGTGGCCATGCCCACCGCGATGCCGGTGGCACCGTTGACGAGCAGGTTGGGCACCTTGGCCGGAAGCACAATGGGCATGGTGCGTGACTCGTCGTAGTTGGGGCCGAAGTCCACCGTCTCCTTCTCGAGATCGGCGAGCATCTCTTCGGCGAACGACGTCATGCGCACCTCGGTGTACCGCTCCGCCGCCGGGGGATCGCCGTCCACCGAACCAAAGTTGCCCTGGCCGTCCACCAGCGGGTAGCGCAGCGCAAAGTCCTGCGCCATGCGCACGATGGTGTCGTACACAGCCTGCGTGCCGTGCGGGTGGTAGTTACCGGTGACGTCACCGGTGACCTTGGCGGACTTGCGGAACGCGCGGTTGTGCGAGAGCGAGAGATCGTTCATCGCCGTGAGCACGCGGCGGTGCACCGGCTTGAGTCCGTCGCGCACGTCGGGCAGCGCACGGGAAATGATCACGCTCATCGAGTAGTTGAGATACGAGTTGCGCATCTCCTCTTCGATGGGGATGGGCACGATCCTCTCGTTGATCGACATTCAGCTTTCTCCTGGTCTTCCTGAGCGGGTCCGGCCCGCAGGCGTAATCCTGCGCACGATTGTGTTTTTGCGGCATGGGGACGCCTTGTACCTGACTCGCGCGTCCCCGTTCCACCCCCGCCCGGCGGCGGGTTGTGAAACAATTTTCATGTGCCGCAATAATAGAGGGTCGAGGCCCGGATGGAAACTGATTTCCGGGGTCTTCGGGCCCTTCCACGGGGCGACGGACGTTCAACTTAACTATATGATAATAAACGAGTTGTGAACAATCCGGTGCCCCTTCGCACGGCCTCGCCGTTCCGCGGCGATTCCGGTGTTGATCGGCCGACATCACCCCGTGGCGCGGGCGCCCGCCGCGGAGGCCGAGCCAACGCCACGTTCCCGGCCCGGGCGCTCACCGCATCCGGGATCCGCCGGCTCCCGTCCGTCACCGTCTGCACCCCGTTCCTGTTGTTTCCCAACGACATGCGCCGCTCCACGCCGTTGGCTCGGCCTGTGCACTGCGGCGGTGGGCGCCGGCGCGGCAAGCAGGCGACCAGCGCCGAACGCGCGGAGGATTGGTTGACGTTTCAATGGAGGAGACAACATCACGAACCTGACCAAGTCGCTGTTTCTTATCTTGTGTTGTGTTTGCGCGATGCCGCTCGGGTGCGAGCCCGTCAATCGGCCCGAGCAAATATCAATCGCATAGTCAACGAGATCGTTCGTCTCCGCAAAGACGGCGTGTTTGATGTCTTTTCAGACGCTCCCCAGAGCCCCGTGGTTATCATCAATGCATGGGAGCAGCGTGGCTTCTTGGATCCTGAATCGGCGAGAGCCATGCGAGTTCGACTTTCGACGATGACCGGAGAACCGATCATTCGGTTACCTGTGGGATCGTCTCACGTGGTTCGAAGCACTTGCGCCGCTGGTTGGGCTTGTGCTGCTCGTCGCGGACATGCGTGGCAAGCTGCCCCGGTGGACGTTGATCGGCCACATGCGGGAACGCCGGGCAAACAAACAGAGAATCGACTAGGCTCCGCCGTCCCCCTTGCCGGCCCGCCAGCGGTCCCGCGCCTTGTCGGCCGCCTGACGGGTGCTCTCCTTTGCGCGCGCGAGCCAGCGGCGCGCGAAGGCAAACTCGAGTCCCAGCACGGCAAGCCCGCCGACAATGGTGAGCAACCCCGGGCCAGGCAACACCAGCATCGCCACACCCAGCAGCACGATGGTGCCGCCGATCACCGCGATCACCACGCGGCGCACGACGCGGTAGGCCCAGGTTCGTTGTGTTCGTTCCGCCATGCCGCCCTCCGGTTTCTCCGGCACGAGTATACACCGTAGTGTCGCGCGCGGAACAACGCGCCCTCATAAGAAACAACGGGAACAAAATGCGGCCCGCGACGCGCCCCCCTTGGAAACCATGGGCCCTTCTCTGATACAATTGATGCACGCGCTAAATCCGCCTCATCGTTTCTCCGGAGGCCCCCGGGTCTCCCGGTATTACCTCCAGTTCAGCAGAGCAGGTTGATTCTCATGCAACTCCGGCCTTCGCAGCGATGGCTTGCTTTCGCGCAACTGTGCGTCTTCTCCGTACTTGTTTCGTGCGGCCAGGGTGGCGACGTTGCCGCGCCGTCCGACACGAACTCGCACAACCGTAATGGCGGCGATGCCGCCGTCAACAGCTGGCGTCCCATGGACAGCGGCACCACCGAGCTGCTGTGGGGCGTTTCGGGTTCTCCCGCCGGCGAGGTAATCGCGGTGGGCACCCGCGGCACCGCCATTCACCTCGACACCGACCCATGGCAGGGCAAACCCACGCTGGTCTACCACGACCTGTGCGCCGTGTGGGGTGCGACGGACGGCCGCGCGCTCTCCGTGGGTACCGTCGGCACCCTCGTCGGTTACGACGGCGATGCGTGGGATCCCATGTCGAGCAGCACCACCCGCAGCGTGTACGACGTGTGGGGCTTCGAGGAGTACCAGGCGGTGGCCGTTGGCGACAGCGGCACCATTCTCGAGTTCGACGGCTCCGCCTGGACGACACTCGCCGACATCACCACCGTGACGCTGTTCGGCGTGTGGGGATCGTCGCCGGACAATGTGTTTGCCGTCGGGGTGGGTGGCACCATCCTCCACTTCGACGGCACCGCGTGGTCGTTCATGAACACGCCCACCACGGAAAACCTGTCCGCGGTGTGGGGCACGGCCTACAACAACGCGTGGGCGGTGGGCGACGGCGGCATCGTCATCCACTACAACGGCACCGTGTGGTCACCGGTGGCGCAGTTCGGCACCAACCTCTACGACGTGTGGGGCGTGGCGACCAACGACATCTGGCTGGTGGGCAAGGGTGGCCGCATCATGCACTACGACGGCAACTCGTGGATCGACGTGGCCAGCGGTACGGACCAGGACCTGTTCGGCGTGTGGGGGCGCTCGGCGGACGAGGTATACGCGGTGGGCGACGCGGGCACGGTGCTGCGCTTCGGCCCGGAGGAAGAGAGCAACGCCGCTATCTTCGCCCTGCACGACCATCCCGACGGCGGCGCGTTGCCCCCCGCCTACGGCCTGCGTATCGACGGGCTCCTGGGCGACGGGCGTTGGACCTTCAGCTTCGACTACGCAGACGCGCTGGAGAGCGCGGCGGTGACCCTGGTGTGCGACGAGGACGCCGGCACCATCCACATCTCGGGGCGCGCGTACGGCGGCAAGGTGGTCGACAACGCGTGGTCCGCCGATTCGCGCGGCTGGATCGACATCGACTTCACCTACACATCCAACTTCAGCGTTAAAGACGACTGCGGCGATATCGCGGGCGACGACTTCTACGTGACGCAGGAGAGCCCCGCCAACAACGGCACCGTGACCCTCGACGGATGGGGCGGAGACCAGGCGTTCTCCTTCTCGGACCGCTCGGGCGAGAACCACGGGTGCTCATTCACGTTCGACAACGACGAGGATTCCAAGGGCGACAAGGCCATTGCGGACGATCCGGCGGTGTGGTCGGGCTCGGGCTGGATTCAGCCGGCGGCGAACGGCTCGCGCGACTGGCTCTTCATCGGCGAACGGGTTCCCAAAGACTGATCAGGGCTGCTACTCCTCGCGGGGCGTCCGCGGCGTTCGGATTGCCGGGCGCGGCGGCTCGATGGTGCGGCGCATGCACACCGCACTCGCCGGGCACAGCGCGGTGAATTCGAGGGACCGCTGCATGGCCTGGGGTGCTTCTTCGCGCGCGCAGCGCGCGAAGCCGTGCCGCTCGAAGTATTCCGCCGCCGTGGTGGTTAACAGGAACATCTCGTTCACCTGACGCGACTGCGCCAGCCGCATGGCCTTCTCCACCAGCTCCGCGCCCAGCCCGCGCGCCTGCCAGCCCGCGTCCACCGCCACCGAGCGCAGCAGCGCCGACGCCGCGTAGATCTCCAGTGCGGCACAGCCGATAATCTTCCCCCGCGACCGCGAGATGAGCGTGGTGGCGAGAAAGTCGTCCAGGCCGTCGGCGGAGAGCCCGGCCGACGCGAGGAGCTCGCGGAGCTCAGGGAGATCACCCTCGGTGGCGGGCGCGACCTTGTGGGAGATGGGCAGTGACATATGCCGATTATAGCCGCTCCGCCGCGCGAGCGGGCCCGCGTTCCGCGGCCCGCCGCCCGAATCGCCGCTGGCACAGGGTGTTAAGCTGGCCTAGAATGATTCGGTTACCCCGTGCTGCTCCGTGCGGTCACCAGGAACACCTGCCCATGAACAACCGTCCGCTTCGAGGGGTGCTCGCACGCTTGCTTCTCGGCTGCGTCATCGCCGCCGGCTGTTCGAACGACCCCGTGGCCCCCGGTAGCCCACCGCCACCGGCGCCCATCGTGTGGAACCAGATCCGCGGCGGGCTTGGCGTTGGGGACATCCACGCCATATGGGGAACGTCGCGGCAGAATCTCTACGCCGCGCACGCCGGTGGCATTCTCCGTTACGACGGCAGCGCGTGGCGCGCGGAGTCGCTCCCCGCGCCACTCGACACGTTGCGTGCCCTGTGGGGCGCGTCGTCGTCGGTCGTATTTGCGGGTGGCGACGGCGGCACGATCCTGCGGCGTGCCGGCGGCGTGTGGAGCGCGATGTCCTCCCCCACCGGCAACCAGATTCGTGATTTGCACGGAACCTCCGCGACGAACGTCTACGCGGTTGCAGCCACCCCGCTCTATCCCGACACCACCGAGCTTCTCCACTACGATGGAAGCAGTTGGTCGCGGCTGGATGCGCGCGATGGCGTGGATGGCAACGCGGTGTTCGCGGCGGGTGGTACCGCGTTCGTGGTGTGCGACGCTGGCATCGTGCTGCGCCACGACGGCACATTGCTCATCGAGGACACCACCTTCTACACCGAGAACCTGTATGACGTATGGGCCGCGTCCGCCACCGACGCGGTCGCGGCGGGCGAGTTCGGCCGCATTCTGCACTTCGACGGCGCCGCGTGGGCACCCATGACCAGCGGCGTGGGAAGCACCCTGCGTGCGGTGGCGGGCAACGCGCCCGACGACATCGTGGCGGCGGGAGACAACGGCATGATGCTCCACTACGACGGCGCGTCGTGGTCGCCGGTTCCGTCCGGCACGACAAACCACGTCCGGTCGCTGTGGGTGTTCCCGGACGGTACCGGGGTTGCCGGCGGTGACTACGGCTCCGTGCTCATGGGCGGCGGCACGCAGTGGTCGCCGCGCCACCTGGGCCAGCCGTTTGCTTTCGAGGCGGTGTGGTCGAACCGGGACTACTACATCGCGGTGGGCAGCGGGCCGGGCGGTGGTGTGGTGCGCGATCGCGACGGCTTCGGTTGGTCGTTTCCGGAAGGTCTGCACGCCATTGCCGTGTCCGGCGATGTCCTCGTGGCCGGAGACGGCGGGGTGATCTACCGTTACACCGGCGGCGCGTGGCAGAAGGAGAACAGCCCTGCATCATCCACCCTGCGCGGACTGACCGCGCTGATCTCGCGCTTCGGCGAACCCTTCCGCGTGTACGCCGCGGGTGACGACGCAACCCTGCTGGTGTGGAAGGGCGGGGCCTGGACGCAGGCAACCGTGCCCGCCGGCGCCGAGAACCACCAGTTTGTGGACGTATGGGCGGCCGCCATCGACGATGTCTTCGCGGTGGCGAGCAACGCGACCTCGATTATCCGCTATGACGATCCCTATGAACTCAACGGCTGGACCATCGAGGACACGCCGGCGTCTGCGCCCCTGCTCGCGGTGAGCGGCTGGCGCGGCGACGTGTACGTCGCTTCGCAGGCGGGCGAGATCCTCTTCAACAATGGCAACGGGTGGAAGGCGATGGCGAGTCCGGTGGCCACGCCGTTGCGGGACATTCGCGCGCTTTCCGACACATCGCTCTTCGCGGTGGGTGACGGCGGCGTCATCATTCACTTCGACGGGGTTTCGTGGCGCAATACCGACTCCGGCTTTGCCGGGGATATCATGGGTATCTGGGGCACCGACGGGCGCTCGGTGTTCGCCACCGGCGCCGACGGCGCCGTCCTCCTGCACAACGACTAGTGGGTTTGACACCGCCCCGGGCGGGGTATAGTATTCACTGGCCGCAGTACAGGGCGGGCGCCGCCCGGGAGTACCATGATCGGGACGGTGGTTTCCCACTACAGGATTCTGAGCAAGATCGGGGAAGGTGCCCAGGGCGAGGTGTACCTGGCCGAGGACCTGGAGCTCGGCCGGCGGGTTGCCATCAAGTTCCTGCCCTTTCGCCTGTCGGGAGATCAACACGCCCTCGCCCGCTTTCAACGCGAGGCCCGGGCCGCCGCCGCAATCAACCACCAGAACGTCGTCACCATCCACGAGTTCGGTGTCCATGTGGACCAGCCTTATATCATCATGGAGTTCGTCGAAGGCACGCCACTTTCCGGCGTGATCCGCAACGGACGTCTCCTGGTGCGACGCGCGGTCGAGATAGCCCGGGCGGTGTGCGACGGCCTCGCCGAGGTTCATCGCGCAGGAATCGTGCATCGAGACATCAAGCCGGAGAACATCCATATCGACAAGGCCGGCCGCGTGCGCATCCTTGATTTCGGGCTCGCGCTGCGTGGCGAGCTGCCCACGTTGACGGACGAGAAGGCCCTGGTGGGCACCATCCTCTACATGTCACCGGAGCAGGCGCGTGGTGAGGATCTGGACCTTCGCTCCGATATTTTTTCCCTCGGTGTTGTTCTATACGAAATGTTGGGCGGGCGGCGGCCGTTCGGCGGTTCTCACCCGGCGGTGGTTCTCAACGCAATCGTGAACACGACACCGGAGCCGGTGGAACGGCTGAACACGCACGTCCGCGAGTCGACCGCGCGCGTGGTGCAGAAGGCCATGGCCAAGGACCCCGCGCACCGCTTCGGGAGTGCGGAAGCGATGGGCAAGGCGCTACGCCAGGCCGAAGGTTTCGAGGCTCGTATCCGGCGTCTTTTCCGGAAGCGCCTCTTCAAGATCGCTCTCCGTGCCGGGGCCGTTGCGCTAGTGGTCGGTCTCGCGTGGACAGGTTGGAACATCATCCATCACCGAGAACCCGAGTCCCTGGTCGTTCTCCCGTTTGTCAACATGTCCGCCGATCCTGAGCAGGAGTTCTTTGTGGATGGGATGACGGATCTTCTTATCACCCGGCTGGCGCAGATCAAGGACCTCAAGGTGATCTCCCGTACATCGTCAATGACCGAAAAGGGAAGGAAACGGCCGCTGCGTGAGATTGCCGATGATTTCCGCGTCCGCTACGTGGTGGAGGGGGCGGTGCTGCGTTCTGGCGATGAAGTCCGCATCACGGCACAGCTCATCGACGCGGTCGACGACATCCACATGTGGGCCGGCAGTTACGACGCCCCGACGTCGGGCGACATCATTGCCCTGCAGTCACAGCTCGCGACAAAGATCGTGCGTGAAGTGAGCGTGCGGATAACACCCGATGAGCAGGCCCGGCTGAAGACCAGCGGGGCGGTGGATCCAGGGGCGCTGGATGCGTACCTGCGCGGTCGCGATTCATTCAACCGTCGCACGCCAGCCGATGTGGCCGCGGCCATCGAGTGGTTCGATCTCGCCATCGCATTTGATTCCACGTTCGCGCCACCCCTGGCCGGCCTCGCCGCCTGCCACATCATTCGCGGCATGTGGAACTGGGATAAGGCCACCGTGGCTTTCCCCAACGCGCGCGAAGCGAGCGAACGCGCGTTACGGTTGGATCCGTTGCTCGCGGAAGCACACGCGTCGCTCGCCATGGTGCAGCTGTTCTTCGATTGGGATTGGACGGCGGCCGAGACCAGTTTTCGCACGGCCATCGGTCTCGAACCCAGCAACGCCATCGCCTACCACTGGTACGGCCTGTGCTTCATGATGCTGGGCCGTTACGACAGGGCCATCGAGCAGCAAATGAAGGCGGTCGATCTGGATCCAAACTCACCCATCATGCGCACCATACTCGCCCAGGCCTACGACATGAAGGGCCAGTACGAACAAGCCACCCGCGAGATCGAACGCGTGCTTGATATGTACCCGGAGTTCGGCCTGGCGTGGTTCGTGCGCTCCTGGATCGCCTACCACGAACACCGCTACCCGGACGCCATCGAGTACGCGCGCAAGGCGCGGGCGTTGCGTGTGGAACGCGCCGAAGTCCCCATGCTGGCGTCCATGGTGAAGCTGGGTGACGACCAGGCCGCAAGAGATGTGCTGGCCGACCTGTTCAAGCAGGAAAGGGTTCAGTACCACACATTGGCTGCCATGTATGCGTACTACGGCAACATCGATCGCGCGCTCGACCTGACCGAACAGGCCATCCAGGCGCACGAGTGGTTCGTTGTGGGACTGCGCTGCCGGTGGATGGAGCCGCTGCGCGACAACCCGCGTTTTCAGAAGCTCCTGCGCGAGCAAGTCCCGATACGCGGTCTCTAGGAAAGCGCGGCGAGTGCGGCACCGATTCGCGTCAACGCTTCCCGGAGATCGCTGGTCTCGATGCTCCACGCCAGGCGGACGTGGTGCGGGGCATCGAAGAAGCGGCCGGGCACGATGGCCACGCCGTGGTCGCGGTGCAGGGTTTCGCTGAGCGTCTCGCGGTCGATTCCCGCCACCCTCACCAGCCCGCAGGTTCCCGCGCGCGGTTTCACCCACGACAGGCGCTCGTTCCCGCGCACGAATTGATCCACAATGTCGATGTTGGGCATGAGCAGCGCGTTGGCGTTGTCGAGCAGTGCGTCAGCGGATGCGAGCGCGTGAAACGCGATGCGCGCGCTGGGGTGCGCGGTGTCGCCGGAGAACAGGTCGTTGAGACGGCGGATGCGCTCGGCAACGGCGGCCTCCGCCAGCACCCAGCCGAAGCGCAGCGCGTCGAGGCCGTAGACCTTGGTCATGCTGCTGGTCGCCACCACGTTGGGCGCAAGCCGCGCCGCGCTGCGCACACCCGCGGCGCACAGAAACTCCAGGTACACCTCGTCCACCAGCACGTGTGCGCCGGCATTCGCGGCGGCCTGCGCAATCTCCGCGAGCGCGGTATCATCCTCGTGCGCGCCGGTGGGGTTGTGCAGGTTGGAGAGCACCACCAGCGACGTCTTCGTGGTGAGCGCGCGCCGCACGTCGCCGGGATCTAGGCGCCAGCCGTTTTCCTCGCGGCGCGGCAGCGCAACCGCGCGCGCGCCGAAGTACGCCACCAGCTTCGCGAGCGGCTCATAGACGGGAGATTCCAGCAGCACGTCGTCACCGGGCTCGACGAACGCCGCGAACACCAGGTGGTTGGCCATGGAGCATGCGTGGGTGGTGACCACGTTCTCAGGCCCGAGACCGTGTCGCGCGGCAATGCGCTCCGCCACCGGGCGCCAGCCGTCGGCGTACGGCTCCACGGTGAGCACGTCGGCCAGGGAGAGGCCCAGCCGGTCCATGGGAAGCGTAGCCACGCCGCTGCGCGCGAGGTTGTATGTCGCGGGCGGGCGTTTCTTTGCCCAGAGGAGGTATTCGGAGCGGTGCGCGGGTCGATCCGGCCGGATCAACGGTGCCTCTGACCCTCGAGCCACGAGGCGTCGGCCATGTCCTGGGGACGGCCGACGGCACGCTTGTTGGTGGCCAGATCCTCGCGGTTCAATACCGGAATGCGGATTCCGTCGAGATTGACGTCGATCCGGCGCGGCCAGGCGTAGTCGAACGACACGCCTTCCAGTGTGGTCATGAAGTCGATGCGCTGTGGCGCGGAGCCGATCTGCACCACCGTGCCCTTGCGGGTGAAGTCTTCCGGCGAGAGGGTCTTGGTGGGAACACCGAACGTCTCCAGCGCGCCCATCACGCGGCCGGCGTTGTCGGGATCCGGCTTGACCCACAGGTCGAGGTTGCCGGTCGCGCGCGGGCGTCCATGCGCGGCCATCGCGTATCCGCCAACCAGCAGATACTCAGCCTTCGCGGTGGATAACGCGGACAATATGTCGTGATAATCTGTATTGAGCAATGTCGTACCCCATGAACGCCCACACATCGACGGTCAGCGGCCAGACCATCGCAATTCGATCCGCCGGTGTGGCGTCTTTCAAGTCGTCGTCGAACCCCTCGTGCCGTTCGAGCACGCGCACCCGGAGGTTCTTTCGGTTGACTGCCATGTTCTACACGTCCAGGTTCTTGACCGCGAGGGCGTTGTCCTGGATGAACTCGCGCCGCGGCTCCACCTCGTCGCCCATCAGAATCGAGAAAATCCGGTCGGCCTCCACGGCGTCCTGGATATCCACCTGCAGGATGGTGCGCGCCTCCGGGTCCATGGTGGTCTCCCAGAGCTGTACGGGATTCATTTCTCCCAGGCCCTTGTAACGCTGGATGTACACGCCGTCCGCGCCGCCCCAGTCCTTGAGGATGCGTTCGCGCTCTTCGTCGTTGAACGCGTACACCTCTTTCTTGCTCTTCTTGAGCTTGAACAGCGGCGGCTGCGCGATGTAGATGTAGCCCGCCTCGATGAGCGGCTTCATGTGCCGGTAGAAGAGTGTTAGCAGCAGCGTGCGAATGTGCGCACCGTCCACGTCGGCATCCGTCATGATGATGATCTTGTGGTAGCGCGCCTTGGTGAGGTCGAACTCGCCGGCACCGGTTCCCACCGCCGTGATGATGGTGCGAATCTCCTCGTTGGAGAAAATCTTGTCGGGCCGCGCCTTCTCCACGTTGAGCACCTTGCCGCGCAGCGGCAGGATGGCCTGAAACTCGCGGTTGCGGGCCATCTTGGCGGAGCCGCCCGCAGAGTCGCCCTCCACCAGGTATAGCTCGCTCACCTGCGGGTCACGCGCCGCGCAATCGGCCAGCTTGCCCGGCAGCGATGCCGATTCCAGCGCGGTTTTGCGCCGCGCGAGATCGCGTGCCTTGCGCGCCGCCTCGCGGGCGGTGAACGCGGAGAGGCACTTCTCGATCATCGCCTTACCGATGGCCGGATTCTCCTCCAGGTACTCCTTGAGGCCGTCCACCACCACCGCTTCAACGATTCCCTTGACATCGCTGTTGCCGAGCTTGGTCTTGGTCTGTCCCTCGAACTGCGGTTCGGGAATTTTCACGCTCACCACCGCGGTGAGCCCTTCGCGTACGTCGTCGCCGCCCAGCGTGACGCGCTCCTTCTTGAAGAGGTTGCGCTGCACCGCGTAGTTGTTGATGGTGCGCGTGAGCGCCGCCTTGAAGCCCACCAGGTGGGTGCCGCCCTCCATCGTGTTGATGTTGTTGGCGAACGAGAACACGTTTTCGGCGTAGCCGTCGGTGTACTGCAGCGCCACTTCCACCTGCACGCCGTCCTTCTCCGCCTGGATGAAGATGGGCTGCGGGGTGATCAGCGACTTGGCGGTGTCGATGTACTTGACGAAGGACACGATGCCGCCGTCGTACTGGAACACCTGGCGCTTGGGCTTCTGCGGCCGCTGATCGTCGAAAACGATCTTGAGTCCCTTGTTGAGGAAGGCGAGTTCGCGCAGGCGCTGCGCCAGCGTCTCGAACTGGTAGTCCACCTTCTCGAATATCTGCGCGTCGGGCAAAAAGGTCACCCGGGTTCCACGGCGATCGGTGGTGCCGAGGTCCTTGAGGTCATAGGAGGGAACGCCGCGGTCATAGCGCTGCATGTAATGCTTGCCGTCGCGGTGGATCTCGACCTCGAGCCACTCGGACAGGCCATTCACCACCGAAACGCCCACGCCGTGCAGACCACCCGACACCTTGTAGGAGTCGCGGTCGAACTTGCCACCCGCGTGCAGCGTGGTCATGACCACTTCCAGCGCGGGACGGTGCTGGGTGGGGTGCATGTCGACGGGGATGCCGCGTCCGTCGTCGGTGACGCTGACGGTGCTGTCCTCGTGGATGATGACCTCGACCTCCGTGCAGTGCCCGGCGAGGGCCTCGTCCACCGAGTTGTCGACAACTTCATAGATCAAGTGATGGACACCGTGAACGTCGGTGCTCCCGATATACATGGCCGGCCGTTTGCGCACGGCTTCGAGCCCCTTGAGCACCTGGATCTGTTTCGCTGTGTATTCTTGCGTCATCTCGGCCTTTCGCTCCGGTTCCACGGGCGGCACGGGGGGTGCGCTCTTGCGCTTTTCCGGCTGCCTGATTTCTTCGCTGTTCATCGTGTGTCCGTTCTATTCCATTTCCTTCGCGCCGAACCGGATTCTCACCAGATCTACGTCCGGGCACGCCGCGCGTAGCTTACGCACGAGTTCCTTTTCCATAAAGTGCAATTCCTGCATCCACGCCCCGTGGTCCACGTGGACGAAGAGCGTCCCGCGCTCGAAACGCATCGCGCGCGCGCGGCGCGCGAGTTCCGGCCCCACCACGTCGGGCCAGCGCTCGACGAGCCTGCGCTCACTGAATCGTTTCTGCAGCCCGAGATCCCGGAGAACGGACGGGAGGACCGCCCCGATGCGGGTAAAAGGACGCCGCGCCATACCTTCAGAATCTAGCGGTTTCGCGGCCGAAATGATACCTGTATTTTTGCGCGCCGGTCGGCGCAAATCCTTTGAAATAAATAAATTGTGGATGTAATCGGCGCGGTTAACACCGCCCCCGTCCGGGGGTGCGCGCGCGGCTCAATTCTCGCGCTCGATCCACCGGTCCACCCACGCCAGCATGCGCGCCTGGAAGTCCGCCTCCAGGGCCGGCTCAAACACAAAGTGCCCCGAGCGCGGGTAGACCACCAGCTCCGCCGGCACCTCCCGGCGCTTCAGGATGCGGTAGAACTCGCGCCCCTGCGACGGCGGCACCCGGGCATCGTTCTCTCCGTAGCACAGGAGCGTGGGTGTGATGACGTCCGCCGCATGGGTGACGCTCGAACAGCGGCGGTAGGTGTCCGCCACCTTCCAGGGGGTTCCACCCATGTAGGTCTCGATCAGCGGCGGGATGTCGGTGGTGCCATACTGGCTCAGGTGGTCGGTGACGCCCGCCCCCACCACCGCGGCGGCGAAGCGGGGCGTCTGCGTGATGGCAAACGATGTCAGCGTGCCGCCATAGCTCCAGCCCACGATGGCCAGCTGTTTCGGATTGGCCACCCCGCGTTCCACCAGCATGTCGATGCCGGTCATGACGTCCTTGAAGTCCCCACCCCCCCAGTCGCCCATATTGGCGCGCATGAAATCGCGCCCGTAGCCGCTGCTGCCCCGGAAGTTCGGGAAGAAGACGGCGTAGTCACGCTCCACGAAGGTGTGCGCCACCAGATCCGCCTGTGGCCATCCGGGCGCGCCAATCTGGGGGGAGAACGCGGCCATGCACGGGGTGGATGGTCCGCCGTGTATCACCGTCACCAGCGGCCGTTGCTTGCGGCGCCCCGCGGGTGTCACCAAGATGCCCTCGATCTCGAGGCCATCGAAACTCTTCCAGCGCACGATCTCCCCGCGGCCCAGCTTCGTCGTTGCGATGGCATCGTTGAGGTGGGTGAGTTGTACGGGCGCAAACGGCTGCGGCACCGAAACGAAGATCTCGGCGGGTTCCTCCATGGTGGTGCGCTGGAACGCCATGCGGGAGCCGTCCGCGGAGACGCTTACTCCACCGAAGACCGCGGTGCCCGCGCTCAAGCGACTCGACTGACCGCTCTCGGCGTCGATGGCAAAGATCTGCCGCGTCACCCCCTGTGGCGCCACCAGGTAGATGTTCTTCGAATCGGGGGACCACAGGTACTCGGCGCCGTAATCCCGTTCGTCGAAACCGGGTGAGACGTTGCGGGGGGGGGCGTCCCCGTCCACCGCGACCACGCACACGAAACAGGACCCGATCCAGTCCTTCACGCCGCCGTGGGAGAGAAAGGCCAGCGATTTTCCGTCCGGCGACCAGCGCGGATTGAAGTCTATGCCCTCGCGCGCCACCCGTGTCTTCATGGCACCGCTCGTCACATCAACCACGGCAATGTCGGAGCCGTAGAAGAATCCGATGGTTCCCTTCTGATCCTGGACGGTGACGGCCAGGCGCGTTCCGTCGGGGGACCAATCGAGCGTGGTGACATCGGCGGCGTCGATGGGCGGGAGTTCGCGGTCCGTGCCCGTGGCGACATCCACGATATGGATGCGCGACGGCGGCGTCGCCTCGTCTTCGATGTGCACGTCGGCTCCGTTTTCGGCGCGCCGGCGCGCCGCCTCCGATTGGCCGCCCGGGGTGAGAAACGCCAGCCGGCTCGCATCCGGCGACCACGCGAAGGCGGTGACGCCGTTGGGCGTGTCGGTGAGCTGGCGGGGCTCGGGGTCCGGAAGCGCAACCATGAACACCTGGTTCGCGCCCTCCCGGTCGCTGACGAATGCGAGCCGCCCCGATCCATCCGGCGCCCAGCGCGGCGTGTCATCCCACGCGTCGTCATGCGTGATGCGGCGCGCTGCGCCGCCGGCAACGTCCACCGTCCACACGTCCGCGTCCCACGCGCGTCCGCTGGAGTCCACCGCCGCCACGCCAAACGCCACCGTGGCGCCGTCGGGGCTGATGCGGGCCTCGGTGATGTTCTTCACCGACATGAGCTCCGCCACCGTCAGCGCGTGCGCGCTCGTCGCCAGTGTCAAACAGATTGCGAGCCCGAGCTGGATGCTTCGCGTCATGTCCTTCCCCCTCTTGTTGCTGTCGGTCATCATGCCGCCGAAATGCTTCCTTTGCTGACGTTGTAGAAGCGCGCACCGGGTGCGTGCACGTCGTCGATGGCCACCGGGCTGGTGACGAACACCTGGCGCGTCCCGTCCAGGGTGCGCTGCAGGCGCGCCATGATGGATGCGTCGAACTCGGAGAATACGTCGTCCAGCAGCAGTACGCACGGCTCGCGCAGCTCCGTTTCCAGATACGACAGTTCCGCCATCTTGAGCAGCACCGCGAACAGGCGCCGCTGTCCCTGCGAGCCGTAGCGCCGCAGATCCTGGCCGGCCATGCTGAACAGCACGTCGTCGCGATGCGGCCCCACCAGGGTCACGCCGCGGCGCGCCTCCTCGCGTGCCACCTCGGCCAACCGGTCGTGGAAGGCCCTGGTGAGGGTGGCCTCCTGGGTGATCTCGGCCGCGTGCTCCGCGGCGTCGTGCAGGGTGGTTTCGTAGCGCATCGCGAAATCAAACGGGCTGTGCACCTCGCCGGCGTGCGCGGTCATTTCGATTTCCATCAGCGCCACCAGTTCGCGGCGCCGCGCAATGAGATCAACGCCGCTTTCCACCAGGCGTTCGTTCCACGCCGCAATTTCGTCGCGGCCCGCTCGGGCCTTGAGTGCTGCGTTGCGCTGCTCGAGCGCGCGACGGTAGTCGCGCGCGCTGCGCAGGTACGCCGGTTCGGTCATCGTGCCGACCATGTCGAAGAAGCGCCGCCGGTGGTCGGGCTCGCCGGAAACGATGCGCAGATCGGCGGGGCCGAACAGCACCGCGGGAAAGCGTCCCGCCAGCGCGGAGCGGCGTGCCAGCACCTGGCCGTCCACCTTGATGGTCTTGGGTCCCTTGTGTTCAACCGAGAAGGCGAAGGTTTCGCTGTGTCCGTCGCTGAATGACGCGTCGACTTCTGCGCGGCAGAAGGTCTCGTCGAAATGGATCATCTCCGTGTCGGCCGCGGCGCGGAACGAACGGCCAAAACGAAAGAAGTACACCGCCTCGAGCAGGTTGGTTTTTCCCTGGCCGTTCTCGCCGACCAGGAAGTTCAGCCCCGGCGCGAATTCTATCTCGCCGCTTGCGAGATTGCGGAAGTTTGTGGAGAGGAATCGCTGGACGCGCACGCTGGGTGGGCTCCACCGCGGCGGCGGCTCCGCGCTGGGAGCGCCGCCGCGCGCGGTTCGGTTTATCAGTTGCTCACACGCTCAATCGCTGAGGCGCAGCGGCATCAGCAGGCACTCGTGCTTCATGTCGGCCCCTTCCGCCTCCGGCAGCACCACACCGGCGTTGTCGGTGCGGTCGAGCAGAAAAGCCACGTCGTCGCTGTCCATGGTGCGGAGAATGTCCAGCAGGTAGCGCGCGTTGTAGCCGATCTCCATCTTGGCCGCGCCGTAGCCGCACGTCACCTCTTCCACCGCTTCGCCCACATCGGGCGTCTTTACGGACAGGGTAAGCCGGTCGTCTTCCAGCACCAGCTTGACCTGGTGCGTGATGGCGCTGGAGAGGATGGCCACGCGACGGCACGCATCGGTGAGCTCTATCCGGCTTACGGTGAGCTTGCGGGTGTTCTTCTTGGGCATCACCTGGTTGTAGTCCGGGAACGGTCCCTCCAGCAGGCGCGAGTAGATCACGCTGTCGCCGAGATCGAAGGTGATGTGGTTGTCGGCCAGCGACACATTCACCGTGTCCAGTTCGGCCGCCAGCGAGCGATAGATGTTGAGCGCCTTGGGCGACACGATGACGTCCTTGTCATCTCCCGAGCCGGCGGCGTCGGGCAACCCCACCTTGGCCAGGCGGTGGCCATCGGTTGCAATCATGTTCAGCGCGCCCTTGCGGATCTCCCACAACACCCCACACAGCGAGGGGCGCGTGAGATCGGTCGAGACCGCGTAGCTGGTCTTGTTGATCATCTTGTCCAGGGTCGAAGCAGCAATCGAAAACGACACACTGGCCTTCTGCACGGGGAGCTTCGGGAACTCGTCCGAGCTCTTTCCGAGCATCTTGAAGCGGCTGCGCCGGCACTTGATGGAGATGCGATCACCTTCGGTCTCGATGACCACCTTGTCCTCGGGAAGTGAACGCGCAATTTCAAAGAACTTCTTACCCGGAACGGCAACACTGCCATGACCACTGGTTTCGCACGCGAGCGTGTTGGTGAGCGAAACATCAAGATCGTTTGCCGTCAGCGTGACCTTGCCGTCACCCTTCGTTTCCATCAGGAACGTCGACAGAATCGGAAGAGAGGTCTTGGTTGGTACAACGGCTGAAATACCCTGAAGACTCTTGAGCAAATCCTTCTGGTCGACTGTGATTTTCACACCCATTCCTCCCACCGTTTCGAGACAAAACTTTGAGGTTTGTTTAACGTGCCCTGGTTGTAGTGCTGGGGAGCCCGAGGACTATAGCGCACCCCGCGGTCTCTCGCAAGTTGGGGATGCATGGTGTGGAAAAGTTTTCGTGTCTCGCGGCGGGAGGGTTCTAGCGATAGATCGCCTTCAACCCGCCCCACGTGGTCGGTCGTGTGGGCACTACGTCGGGACCGAACTTCTGGATGCGATCGTTGCCGGGGTCGGTAACATAAAAATACCCATTCGCGTCGATGGCCACGTCCTCGGCCCGGTCGAAGAGCCCGTCGCCGCTGCCCGTGCCGCCAAACTTCTCGATGAACACGCCCTGCGCGGTGAAGCGCTTGATCCAACTGGGCGCTTGATCGACAACCCACACATTGCCTTGCGCATCGAAGGCGATGCCACGGGGTCCTTCGAACTGGTCGTCGTCCGGTCCCATGGAGCCCCACTCGGTCAGGAATGTTCCCGTGCCGGTGAACTTCTGCACCCGCCAGTTCGCGCTGTCGGACACATACACGTTCGCCGCGGCATCCACCGCCACCACCACCGGCTGATTGAATTTGCCCGCGGTATTCCCAAACCCTCCCCATTGGCCCAGGTAGCCCCCAGTGCTGGTGAAGCGCTGGATGCGGTGATTGAAGGAATCGGCCACGTAGACGCGGTAGTCGTGGTCAACCGCCACGCCCACCGGGAAGTTGAACTGCCCCGGCCCGGTGCCGGCAACGCCCCAGGCACGCACAAAAACGCCGTCCGCGGTGAACTTCTGGATGCGGTTGTTGTTGCGCTCCGCCACGTAGACATGGCCGCTGTCATCGGTGGCAATACCAAAGGGAAAATCAAACTTCCCCGGCTCCGTCCCCAGCCCGCCCCACGCCCCCAGGAACACCCCCTCGGCGGTAAAGCGCTGAATGCGATGGTTGTTGCGGTCGGCGACATACACGCTGCCATCCGCTCCCACTGTAATTCTTCGCGGGAAGTTGAATTCACCGTCACCGCTGCCGCTGGTCCCCCACGCGAGCAGAAAGACCGGTGGGGTGGCCAGGCTCGCGATGGGGAAGGCGAGCATCAAGAGAAGAAGAATATGCCCCAATGAGATCTTCATTGCTGTTGGATAATTGTATCACGCGCACCACGGATCGCGACTGGCTTCTTAACTAACTCTGGATTATTTAAATAACAGTAGTAGCAGTAGGACCTGTGGGTATGTGGGCGGTGCATCGTAAACACGCATGACACTATCGTGTTGCCGCCGTTCACACATGTCAACCGTGTGTGGAGTACACGCAGTTATCCTGTCCACTTGTTGATGTTGTTTTTCTCCCCACACATTGTCCACATTAGATTCCCCCAAATTGTGGAGAGTTTCTAAATACAAAGAGGCCGGGCGCTGATGACGGTGTTGCCGCATGGGAACCAACACGAACATCATCACACCCGGCCTCGTCTGGGAAGAATTGCTCGACAGTGTTAGGTCGAGAGCTCCTTCCGCAATTGACTGATGGTCGAGCGCAGCGAAACATCGCGTTCCACCATGTCTGAAATCTTCGAGCAAGCGTGGATCACGGTGGTGTGGTCGCGCCCACCAAACCGCTGTCCGATCTGCGCGAGCGACGCCTGGGTGAGCTCGCGGGCGAGATAGATGGCCACCTGGCGCGGAAAGGCAAGGCGCGCGGTACGCACCTTAGAGCGCATGGACTCGACGGGCACCCGGTAGTGCTGCGATACGATCTTCTGAATCAACGAAATACTGGTCTTCTTGGGTGTCGACTTGACGAAGTCCTTGAGGACATCGTGCGCCATCTCGATGTTAACATCCTTCTTGTACACACTCGCGTGCACCAGAAGCTTGACCAGGCTGCCCTCGAGCTCGCGAATGTTGCTCTTCACGCTGTCGGCGATGAGCGCCAGCACATCGTCGGGAATCATGATGTTCTCGCGCTCCACCTTCTTGCGCAGAATGGCGAGGCGGGTTTCGTAATCGGGCTGCTGGATGTCGGTAATCAGCCCCCACTCGAAGCGCGACACCAGACGGTCTTCCAGGGTGGGAATCTCCTTGGGCGGCCGGTCACTGGTAACGACGATCTGCTTGCTGGCACCGTGGAGCGCGTTGAAGGTGTGGAAGAACTCCTCCTGGGTGCTCTCCTTGCCGGCGAGAAACTGGATGTCGTCGATCAGCAGCAGGTCCACATTGCGGTACTTGGTGCGAAACTCGTGGCTGGTGCCCTGGCGGATGCCCATGATCATTTCGTTCATGAAGGCTTCCGCCGAGCAGTAGTGAACGCGCGCGTGCGGCTGCCGCTTCAGGACGCCGTGGCCGATGCCCTGCATGAGGTGCGTCTTGCCAAGGCCGACGCCGCCGTAGATGAACAACGGGTTGTAGACCTGCGCGGGACGTTCCGACACGGCGAGACAGGCGGCGTAGGTCATGCGGCTGTTGTTGCCGACGACGAACTCCTCGAACACGTACTTCGGGTTGAGCCGCTCGCCCTCGGTTGCAGACCGCCGCGATCGAGACGCGGCCGAGATCTGCGAAATCTCCGGACGCCGCGAAATCTCCGGCGGGGCGTCATTGGCGTTCTGCAGCGACACCTGGGGATCGAGACCGATCACCTGGCGCAGCGCAAACTGGATCTTATCCGAATGGTGCTCGCTGACCCACTCCACGAAGAACTTGCTGGGGCAGTCGATGGTGACACGCGCACCATCCACGGAACTCAGGCGCATCGGCTTGAACCACGTCTCGAAAGTCTGTTTGTTGACGAGTGTGGCGACCGACGCGAGAAACTCCGACCACAGGTGGTCGTTGCCGTTCTGGCGGGAGGAAACCGACATGGAGGATACCCTTTCTCCCTGGGGAGACTCCGTCACGCGCCTGCCGTCCGGCTGGCGTGTGCACAGACCCTTCATCAACCTCGTAACCACGACTTGGTGCGGGACCGTCGCGGTCGGCGGGCCCGGAAACTCTTGATTAATCGCCGGTTCCGACGCGGACCGGCAGCGGACGAGCGGTTATCCACAAATGTGGATAATACGCCAACTATTTGTGGACAAATAAGTTATGGGTAAAGCGGGGGTTGCGGTAGCGAAGTTGTCCACAGTACCTACTCTAGAGACTTTGAAACTGTCGGGAAATGCTTCAAACCCGGAAGAAATGCACCGAGACGGAAGTTATCAGAGCCGCGGCGGGGCCATCAACAGCGAAATGGAGTTGCTCACAGAAACGGACCATCTGGTGACATGGCAACCGGTTCAGTTGTCCACCGCTGTGGATAACCCTGTGGGTTTCTCCGGGCTTGACGGGCAGGGCCGATTGCTATAGAGTCTCCTCTTTCGGCGACTTATCGAAAGAGCACCCGTCCACGCCACCCGGTCGCCCCGGCCCGGTGGCCGGGCAGGATTTTTTATCACGCACACACAGGATTATCGATCATGAAGCGTACATTCCAGCCCAACCTCCTCAAGCGGAAACGCGATCACGGGTTTCGCAAGCGCATGAGCACGCGCGGTGGAAGGCTCGTCATCAAGCGTCGCCGTCAGAAGGGCCGCAAGCGCCTTTCGGCGTAGTGCATCCGGCGACGGAGTGCGGTGCCACCATGGGCCCGCGAGAATCCGCGCGATCATCCCGACGCCGCTTGCGCACGCTCCAGCACGCGTGGCAGTTTCGCCACTGCTATGACTCGGGGCGCAAGCTCGTTGCGAATCACACGGTTATATTTCTTTTCTCGCCGCCCGAACCGGATGGCCTGCGTATCGGGGTCGTCGCCAGTCGCCGTGTGGGAGGTGCTGTAAAGCGCAATCGCGCCAAGCGGCTGCTGCGGGAGGCATCGCGCCAGGTCATGGCGCTGTGGCCCGGCGACCACTGGGTGGTGCTGGTGGCGAGGGGGACCATCGTCACCCGCAGCGCGGAGGAAGTTCAGGCGGACATCGCGCTCGCGCTCCAGACGAATGGCGCGCACCGGGCGGGGAAATGACATGAACGGCACAGGAAGTGATCGTCAGATGTCTCGACGAATGTCCGCGCTGCTGCAACGCGCGCTGCTCGCGCTGATCACCGGTTACCGCCGCTGGATCTCTCCACTGCTGCCACCTGCGTGCCGCTTTCATCCCACCTGTTCGGACTACGCGGCTGAATCCATTCGTACCCACGGTGTAATGCGGGGCTCGGCCCTGGCGGCGCGGCGTGTGTGCCGGTGCCATCCGTTCAGCGCGGGTGGCTTCGATCCGGTCCCGCGGCGTGACAACGCCGGCGATGCGCCGGCGCACGGTTCTGTCCTCACGATGAAGGAAGTTCGATGAGCAAAGGATTCTCGATGGAGCGCCGCGCGCTCATCGCGTTCGTGGCGTCGATGGCCCTGTTTTTTGGCTACGACGCCCTGTTTCTCGCGCCCAAGATGAAGAAGGAGCGCGCGCGCCGCCAGGCCGAAGCGCTCGAGCAGGGTACGCTGGCCACGCGCGAGCCGGCCGCGGACACGTTGCGCCCCGGCAGGGAAGCCACACCGCCGGCCACGGCGCTCACTGCGCCTGCCGACACCAGTGCCCGCGTGACGGCGGAGGTCTTCGCCACACCGGAAGAAACCCCGTCGCAAACCATCACCATCGTGACGCCGCTGTTTGAGATCAAGCTCGACACGCGCGGCGCGGTGATCACGTCCGTGAAACTCTTGAACTACCTGACGCGCGATGAGCCGGTGGAGCTGCTGCCGGCCGGCGATAGCTGGTCTGGCACGCGCATGCTCTCCACCCGCGTCGATGGGCCCGCCGCGGATCTCGATCTGGACGACGTCGTCTTCGGCGCCAGCGCCGGTGGTGATGTGCTGCCCGATGGTGCGCGCGTGGTCGTGTCGGGGAGCGAGCCGGTCGACCTGGTGTTTCGCGCCGAGGGCAGCGGCGGCGTGGTGGAGCGCAGCTACCGCTTCTTCGGCGACCGCTACGATTTTGAGACGCGGCTCAGCATGAGCGAGGCGCTAGCGCCGGAGGCGGAGAACGTGGGGTGGAGCCTGGGCCCGGGGCTGGCCAGCACCGAGGCCAACGTGGGCAACGACCAGAGCGCGTTTCGCGCCACGGTGCTGCTGGGCGAGGAGAAGCACCGGCGCAAGCCGGGCGACTTTGGACGCTCGCACGTGGAGGACTACAGCGGCACATTTAACTGGGCGGCGTTGCAGAGCAAGTACTTCATGGTTGCGCTGTACCCGCAGCAGCCGACGCGCGCGGAAGTGCAGATGAGCGGCATTAAGGCCGAACACCGCATCAGCGAGACCATTGCCGTTCCCGCGGGTGTGGCGCGCGGCCAGGTCACGAGCATGATGCACGTGTACATGGGCCCCATGAGCTTCGACACGGTCGCAGCACTGGGCGTGGGCCTCGAGAAGAACATCGAACTGGGGATGAAGTTCATCCGGCCGGTGAGCGAGCTGGTGCTGAAGGCGCTCAAGGCGCTCTACCACGTGATTCCCAACTATGGCTGGGTGATCGTGATCATCTCGGTGCTCACCAAGGTTCTCTTCTACCGCCTGACGCACAAGAGCTTCAAGTCGATGAAGGAAATGCAGGATCTGCAACCGCGACTGCAGGCGCTCAAGGAGAAGTACGGCGACGACCGCCGCCGCGTGAGCGAAGAGACGATGAAGCTCTACAAGGAAGCGGGGGTGAACCCGCTGGGCGGGTGCCTGCCCATGGTGCTGCAGATGCCGGTGTTCATCGCGCTGTTCAACGTGCTGCAGTACACCATCGAGCTGCGCGGCGCGCCGTGGCTGGGGTGGATCAACGACCTCTCGCAGCAGGACGTCCTGTTCAAGCTGCCGCTGTCGCTGCCGTTGATCGGCGACAACTTCAGCCTGCTGCCGCTGTTGATGGGGGCGTCGATGTGGGCGCAGTCCAAGCTGGGCGGCTCGCCCACCGGCCAGGCCAACACGGCCATTCCGCCCGGGTTCAACACCATGCTGCCGATTGTTTTCACCGTGCTGTTCTACAAGATGCCCTCCGGCCTGGTGATCTACTGGATCATCAACACCGTCATCTCGGTGGCGCAGCAGTACTACATCGTCAAGGACTCGCGCCATGCCGAACCCGCCGCCGTGGTGGTCGAGCCGGCGCCGCGCAAGAAGGCCCGATCGGGTGGACGCAAGGGCCGCTAGGAGACGGCGCTCATGGCGGGATCCATCGAAACAGCCGGCAAGACCATCGACCAGGCGCTGGAAAAGGCGCTGAAGGAACTCGGTGCGCGCAAGGACGAGGTGGACATCGAGGTCCTGTCAGAGTCGCAGGGCGGGCTGCGCGGCATCTTCGGCGGCAAGATGGTGCGCATTCGCGTCACGCGCCGCAACGCGCCGGCGGGTGCCATCGGCAGCGAGAACTCGGAGATCGTCCGTGCCATCATCGGCGACGTACTGGGCTTCATGGGGGTGGACTTCACCCTGACCATCGAAGAGTCCGACGACACCACCTTCGTCAACATTTCTTCCAGCGGTCTCGACGGCCTTCTGATCGGCCGCCGCGGCGAAACGCTGTCGTCGATCCAGCACATCGTGAACCGCGTCTTCACCGGACGCACGCAGCGGCACAGCAAGATCACGGTCGACGTGGGCGGCTACGTGCACCGCAAGCACCGGCTGCTCATCGAGAAGGCGCACCGCCTGGCCGACCGCGTGCGGCGCACGCAGCGCGAGTGCGACTTCGAACCGCTCAAGGCCTCGGAGCGGCGCATCATCCACCTGGCGGTGGCGGAGTTCGACGACATCACCACCTACACGATCGGCGACGGACTGCTGCGCAAGGTGGTGCTGACGCCGCGTGGCTCCGACACGGGCGACCGGCCGCAAGACTAGCAACAGGGGCCGCGCGGGCGTGTTCAGCAACGACCGCACGGCGGGCCGCGCGGGCGTGTGCGACGCCGCTCCTCCGCTCATGGTCCTCGCGCGAAACATTTGAAATCGCGCTGCGGAAGTCGCGACGGAGCACCATCGCACATGCCCGGGAACCGTTGCGGCGCCCAGACCCCTTTCGTAGATTGATTACTCGGCCGCCCGGGCACGCATCCCCTGTGACTTCATGACCCGACGCGCACTCATTCTCTTGTTGATTCTCGCTCTCCTGCCGGCGTCGGTGTACGCGGCCGTGCTGAGCGGTGTGGCGCGCGATGCCGAGACGCGCGAGCCGATTGCGTACGTGACCGTGCAGGTGCTGGGGCGTTCCGACGCGGGCGACGAGCAGGCCCAGGGCGTCATGACGCTCGACAACGGCCGTTACGTCTTTGGAAACATCCCCCCCGGGCGCTACCTGGTGCGCTTTTCGCGCATCGGCTACACCGTGCGCGAGGACAGCCTGGTCGTGCGGGAGGGCTACGACTACACCCTCGATGCCACCCTCACGGTGGAACCGGTGCCGGTGGAGAAGATCGTGGTGGAGGAGGACCGGTACACCAGGATCGGCGCCGTCCAGCCGGGCTTCGTCTCCATCCGCGGCGACCAGCTCTCGTCGCTCCCGGGCATCGCCGAGGGTGATCCCATCCGCAGCCTGCAACTGCTGCCGGGCGTGCAGGCGGCGTCGGACTTCTCCAGCGCGCTCTACGTGCGCGGCGGCGGGCCGGACCAGACGCTGGTGCTGCTCGACCAGGCCACCGTCTACAATCCCACCCACGCTTTTGGCTTCTTCTCCACCTTCAACCCCGACGCAACCGGTGCGGTGAATCTGTACAAGGGCGCGTACCCGGCCGAGAACGGCGGCCGCCTGAGTGCGGTGCTCGACGTGCGCACGCGCGAGATCGCCACGCGCAACTTCAACGGCAAGGTGGGGGTGAGCACCATCGCGACGCGCCTGTCGCTCAACGGCCCTCTGGGCCGCGCGTCGTGGGCGGTCAACGGGCGGCGCACACACCTCGAGCCGCTGCTCAATGTCATCCGCGACGAGGACACGCAGGTGCCCGACTACTTCTTCTACGATCTCAACGCAAAGCTCTCGGTGCCCGCCGGGGGCGGACGGTTGGAGTTCTCCGCATACAACGGATCGGATGCGCTGGATTTCGACCTCGGGGTGGGGACGAGTCTCAAGCTGGACTGGGGCAACACGGTGGCGAGCGGGGCCTATATTCGCGCGTTCAGCGATGCGCTGCTCGCGACGGCACGCCTCTCTTTCAGCGATTACGGCAGCACCACCACCGCGAGTGCATTCACCACGCCCATCTCCATCGAGAATGACATCCGGGACGTGACCGCGGCCGCCGAACTCGCCTGGGAGGTGGGGCTGCGCCACACGCTGAGCGCGGGTCTTCAGGCGATCAAGTACAACGTGGGCTTCAACCAGGACTTCAACTCGGAAACCATCGTGAGTTACCGGCGCAAGCCGTTCGAGGCCGCGGCGTTTCTCTCCGACCGCTGGACGCCGTGGGCGGAGACCACCTTCGACCTCGGTGCGCGCGTGCGCTACATCGACGACGGAGAGCGCTGGCTGTTTGAGCCGCGCGCCGGCTTTGCCCAGGAGCTCACACCGACGGTGCGCCTCAAGCTGGCGGGCGGCATCTACCACCAGTACATGCAGCTGGTGGCCACCGAGGCGGTCTCCGCCGCGGACTTCTACGTGCCCATCGACGGCACCGCGGAGATCGGCCAGTCGTGGCAGGCGGTGGCGGGCCTCGATTGGCGCTGGCGGCCCTCCACGCTGTTCTCGATCGAGGGGTACTACACGGACCTCTCCAACCTGGTGTCCCTCGACAACACCACGCCGGCCAACGCGACGCTCGAGACCGCCGACGACATCTTCTATTTGAATGGGACCGGCTATGCTACGGGTGTCGAGCTGTTCGCGCGCCGCGACATCGGCCCGGTGACGGGGTGGATCGGCTACACGCTGGGATGGACGCGGCGCGAGTTCCCGGAGTTGAACAACGGACAGCAGTTCCCGCCCAAGTACGACCGGCGCAACGACCTGAGTGCCGCGGGCGAGTACCGGCGCGGCAAGTGGCGCTTCGGAGGCGCGTTCGTGTACGCCACCGGGCAGGCCTTCACGCCGGTGGCGTCGCGTTACACCATTCGCGACCCGGCCACCGGGGTGACACCCGACGACATCCAGTTGATCCAGGGTGAGCGCAACAGCGCGCGTCTGTTGCCCTACAACCGCCTCGACGTGTCGGTGGCGCGGGACTTCAAGCTCTTCGGGGCCCGCGCGGAATGGATGATCGAAGTGTTCAACCTCTACAGCCGGCGCAACGAGTGGTTCGTGCAGTACGACCGCACGGAAGAGGTCGTGGACGTGACGGTGGCGCGCATGCTGCCCATTATTCCCAGTCTCGGGGTGACGGTATGGTTCTGAGGCGATTGCTGCTTGTGTTGATGATGATGGTGTTGCCGGCGTGTTCCACTGAGCGCAGCGACGACGAGTTCTTTGCACCCGGCGGCGCGGGCGTTCCGGTGATCGATGCGACCATGGTGGTGGGGAAGCCATTCCCGAACGTGTACGTGACGGAAACACTGCTGCCGAACCAGCCGTTTAGTTATGAGGCGGCGGGGATCAATGGGGCGCGGGTGGTGATTGAGTGGGGCAGCCGCATCAGGATGCCCTACATCAATGAGACTCACGGGCTGTACGTACCCATGTTCCCCGATAGTCTTGTTCATAGCGATGTGATCTATGGCCTCACAGTTACCCTCCCTGACAACCGTGTGGTCAAGGCCACCACCACCACACCCGGCGCGCTACGCGTGCGCGAGTGGGTGCTGCTGGATGACGCCGGACAGACCGTGCAAGATACCCTGCGCACGTTTGACGAGTTTCCCAGCAACCCGGACACGCTGTACACGTTGAACCAGCTCACCTTCAGCAAGGGACTCCTGGAAGTCCGCCTGGAGAATGACCCCGCGCAGGGCTACCTCGTGGGCCTCGAGAGCCTCGATCTGGACTCGCCGCTGCTGGTGGACACGAGCTTCCTCGACGACGAGGACGTCGACAACTTCACGCGCCAGAACCAGTCGCCGCCGTTCGCGCCCACCCAGGCCTACCTGCGCGCACCGTGGTTCGCCATCTACTACGAGGGGCGCTACAAGGTGCGCGTGTTCAAGATGGACCGCAACTGGTACGACCTCGCCCGCACCGACCCGGTGCTGGGCCAGGGCGGCTTCGGGTTTGGCGGCGAGGCGGGCGACAACACGGTGCCACCGCTGTTCCACGTCGACGGCGGGGTGGGGCTGTTCGGCTCGCTGGCCTCGGACTCCATCGGCTTCTACGTCAACGCGCCGTAACGAGGCGCGCACGCGTGCTAGAATCAGCGGCTGATGTCTCTTCATACCGACACCATCGCCGCCCTGGCGACCCCGCCGGGGGAGTCGGGCATCGCCGTCATTCGCGTTTCCGGTGAGGGCGCCCTGGCGGTGCTGTCCACCGTGATGCGCTCCATGTCCGGAGACCGGTTTGCGGGCGAGTGGGAGCACCGGCGCCTCTACCACGGCCGCTTCGTGGCCCCGGATGGCGCCGCGATCGACGAGGTGATGGCGGCGGTGATGCGCGCGCCCGAGTCGTACACCGGCGAGGACGTGGCGGAGGTTTCCTGCCACGGCGGCAGTGCCATCGTGGCGCGGATACTCGAGACCCTGTTCTCCCTGGACGTCCGTCCCGCCGAGCCGGGGGAGTTCACCCGCCGCGCCTTTCTCAACGGCAAGATGGACTTGATCCAGGCCGAGGCCGTGGCGGATCTCATCCATGCCCGCACAGAATTGCAGCGCTCAGTGGCCGAGCGTCAGCTGCGCGGGGCACTGTCCGAGCGTATCGACGCCCTGGCCGACGGCATGCTGGGGCTGCTGGGACTGATCGAGGCCAACATCGACTTTGTCGAGGAGGGGATCGACGCGCTCAACATCCCCGATGCCCTGGCAGTCATCGAGCGCCAGCGCGCGGAGATCGACAACCTGCTCGCGTCCGCCGCCTTCGCCCGGCCCCTGCGCGACGGCTACCGCGTGGTCATCGCCGGGCCGGTGAACGCCGGCAAGAGCAGCCTCTTCAACCGCCTGGTGGGTGAGAGCCGCGCCATCGTCACCGAGATCCCGGGCACCACCCGCGACGTCCTGCGCGAAACCCTCGCCATCGAGGGCATCCCCTTTGTGCTCCACGACACCGCCGGCCTGCGCGAATCGGGCCCGGACCGCATCGAGTCCATCGGCATGGACCGGGCGCGTGACGCCGCCGGATCGGCGGATGTCGTCCTGTATGTCATCGATGGGAGCGAACCGCTCACCGATGAACAGCGCGCTTCCATCGAGCGGCTCGACGCGACCCGCGCAATCGTGGTAGTAAACAAGATCGACCGGCCGCGGCGGTTTGATTGGCCCGGTGCGCTGCAGGTGTCGGCCGAAACCGGAGACGGGCTTCCGGCGCTCAAGTCCGCGCTGCTACGGCTGGCGCATTCCGACGATCTCACGCGGATGGCCCGCGATCGCGGCATCCTGAACGCGCGGCTGGTGGCGCTGCTCACGGCCGCCCGCGAACCGCTGGCCGACCTGGGGCGCGCCATCCGCGACCGCGAGACCCTGGAGCTCCTGGCGGTTCGGGCGCGCGATGTCCTCGCCTATTATGAAGAGGCAACGGGACGCCGCTACCGCGAGGATCTCCTGGACGTCATCTTCTCGCGGTTCTGCATTGGAAAGTGATTGTCAACTTTTGAGCTGTGCTTTGTAAACAAACGACCACGGTTATTGTCAACATTCCGAATGATAGATCGCTACGATATCATTGTAATTGGCGGCGGGCACGCGGGCTGTGAGGCCGCGCTGGCCGCCGCACGCATGGGGGCCAGCACGCTGCTGCTCACGCTGCGGCGTGATCGCATTGGCCACATGCCGTGCAATCCCGCCGTGGGTGGCCTGGCCAAGGGCCATCTGGTGAAGGAACTCGACGCGCTGGGCGGCGAAATTGCCCGCGCGACGGACCGGGCGGGCATCCAGTTCCGCATGCTGAACCGGGCCAAGGGCCCGGCGGTATGGTCACCCAGGGCCCAGGTTGACAAATACCGCTACGCGGCCCTCATGCAGGCCACCCTGGCGGCCCAGCCAATGTTGACAATTACCGAGGCCGAAGTGGCCGCCATTGTCAACGGCCCGGCCGGGTTCAGCGGTGTTCGATTGTCAACCGGGGCGGTGATCTCGGCGCCCGCATGCGTTCTCACCACGGGGACCTTCCTGCGCGGACTCATGCACACCGGTGAGACGCAGACCCGGGGCGGCCGCGAGGGCGAGCCCCCGGCCAACGGCCTCACCGCCAGCCTCACCGCACTGGGGCTGCGCACGGGGCGCCTCAAGACGGGCACGCCGCCGCGCGTGTTTCGCGACAGCGTGGACGTGTCGCGCATGGAGCTGCAGCCCGGCGACGACCCGCCGATCCCGTTCTCCCACAGGACAGATCGTATTGAGTTGCCCCAGGTGCCGTGTCACCTCACGTTTACAACCGCGCGCACGCACGACGTCATTCGCGCGAACCTTTCGCGCTCGCCCTTGTATGGCGGCGTCATCGAGGGTATCGGCCCGCGCTACTGCCCGAGTATCGAGGACAAGGTGGTGCGATTTGCCGACAAGGACCGCCACCAGGTGTTCGTGGAGCCCGAGGGGCTGGATCACCCGGAACTGTATCTCAACGGTATTTCCACCAGCCTGCCGGCGGACGTGCAGCTCGAGATCCTCGCGTCGATCCCCGGGCTGGAGAATGCGCGCATGGCGCGCCCGGGCTACGCGGTCGAGTACGACTTCTTTCCACCGGACCAGCTGCGGCGCACCATGGAGTCGAAGTTCGTGACCGGTTTGTACTTTGCGGGGCAGGTCAACGGCACCTCGGGCTACGAGGAGGCGGCCGCGCAGGGCTTCGTGGCGGGTGTGAATGCCATTCTGGCGCAACGCGGCGAGGCGCCGTTCGTGCCGCGGCGCGACGAGGCGTACATCGGCGTGCTCATCGACGACCTCACCACCAAGGACATCGACGAGCCGTACCGGATGTTCACCAGCCGCGCCGAGTTTCGATTGCTGTTGCGCCAGGACAACGCCGATGAGCGCCTGGTGGAAACGGGACACCGGCTGGGACTGGTGGACGACGCGGTGCGCGATCGCGTGCTCGTGCGCTGCGATGCGGTGCGAAGCCACATCGACTCCCTGCGCAAGGCGCAGTTTCCGGCGGACGGCAACGTATCGTTTGCGGCGGCGGGCCTGGAGCCGGTTCGTCACGGTGCGTCCCTCGCCGAGGTGCTGCGCCGGCCCGGGGTTCGCATCGCACACCTGCGCGACGTTGCGAACATCGGCCTCGACGCCGTGCTCGATGAACGCGTGGAGTGTGCCATCAAGTACGAGGGGTACATCGAGCGCCAGGCGCGGGATGTCCGCGCGCTGCGCGACCTCGACGGACGAACCATCCCGGTGGGGTTCCAGTATGACCTTGGTGGCATCAGCACCGAGGCGCGCGAGAAACTCTCCCGCGTCCGCCCCGAGACACTGGGCCAGGCGTCGCGGATTGCCGGTGTGCGCGCATCGGATCTCTCCATCCTTGCGGTCCACCTCGAGCGGCACCGCCGCGCCGCTTCATGACCTGTCTAACCTCACAAGTTATTGTAAATAAAGCAATTACGCTTAATTCCGCCCTCCCGCCGGGACCGCTTCTCGCCTATATTCAGGACCTGCTGCGCTGGAATCCGCAGCTCGGCCTGGTATCACGCCGCGATCCGCTGGCCGCGTGCGAGCGGCTGGTCCTGGAAAGCATAGAACTGCTGACACTCGCGCGCGCACGCGGGGTTGAATCTCCGGCGCGTTGCGTCGACGTGGGATCCGGGGGCGGCTTCCCCGGCATGGTGTGGGCCCTGGCGGAGCCGCAATGGCATTTCCTCCTGGTCGAGCGCAAGCTGGGGCGCGCCGCATTCCTGCGCGCAGAGGTTTTGCGTCTCGGGTTGACGCACGTGGAGGTGTTCGCGGGTTCAATCGAGGAGGCGGCCATACAGGACCCGTTGCGGGCAGCGTTCGGCATTGCGGTGGCGATGGCGGTCGGCGCGCCGGCGGACATCGCCCCGGGCGTGGAACCGCTGCTCTCAGCCGGCGGGTTGTTCCTGGGGACGATTCCTGCCGGAGTGGATCTTCCGCAACGGCTTGGAAAGGCCATTGAACTGGTTGGGAGCGAGGCGGGAGACTACGGCAACTACGCGCAATACCAGGTGCGCGGCGCCGATTAACGAAGGAGGGACCGTAATGCGTGGAATTCGAGGGCGCGTTATCGCTCTGGCGCTTGGAATCGCGGTGGTTGTGGCGTGCGGCGGGAAGGACGAGCCCGTCGAGCACATGGTGCTGGGTGAATTCGTGAGCGAACAGGACTCGTTCCCCCGCATTCGCTATTTCGAAACCGGCCTCGTCTCCATCAACGAGCGCTGCGCCGTCCGCAAGGTGAAGCTGAACCCCAAAATGCCACCGGTCTACGTCAATGGCGAGCCCGTCGGCTTCTGCTGAAGCCCGTGCGCGGTGGCCTTCGTGCAAGGCCCGGACCCCTATTTGATCGATATGGACGCCACCTTCTCGTGTGCGGTCCACCCCGAGCAGCCGGCCATCATCGACGCCGAACACCGCGTGTTCGTGAACTACGAGGTCTACTATGTGGGCTCGGACGCGGCACGGGAGGAATTCGAGGCCGAACCGTGGAGGTACACGGGCGGCGTGACGGATCCCGTGACGCGGGAGCGCTTCATCCCCGGGTCGGATAGTCCCCACCGGCTGTTCGACGGCCGCCAGTTCTACCTGGCGTCGCCGGAGAACGCGGCGACATTCGACGAGGATCCCGAAATGTACGGAACACTGCAGCCGGGGATGCGACCGAAGTCCTAGTCGCTGTTTCACGTGAAACCACCGGAACGAAGGGGCTACCGCAGGGCCGCCGAAGGGCCGCGGGAAGCGCTGACAAACTCCTTGATTCCGTAACGCCGCTGCCGCTATTGTGAGCCCAGGACAGGGCCCTCCCCACGAACAGTCTAATCGCTTGATATGAAAGGAATTACATAATTATGCGTCGGTTGCTGTGCGTGCTGGCCGCTTTCACCTTAGCGTGCTCGGGGAGTACCGAGACCGGGACCGAGCCGGTCAATCGCCCGCCCACGATCGCGTTTGGATTTGCCAAGCTTGGGGCTGTAAGAAACACATCCACAATACTTTCCGTTGCAGTTGACGACGCCGACGGGGATCCCATGACCGTCTCCTGGTCGATCACGCGCGGCGCGCTCACCCCTCAGAACGCCGCCAACACCGTCATGAGCTGGGCCGTGCCGGCGACGGTCGGCGAAGACACCGTGGTCGTCTCCGTCACCGACGGCAACTTCACGCGCCGGATCACCGAGCCCATCAAGGTCTGCTGGTCGTCCAGCGGTGCCCAGGCGACGTTCATCAAGTCGCGCTCGCCGTACATCGTGAGCCTCGATCCAGCCAATCCCATCCTTCCCGTCGATGCCGGTACGGAGACCAGCATCGAGGCGGGTGTCGAGATCCTGCTGGACAACGAGCAGACGGTGATCGATGTGAGCGGCCGCCTCGTTTCCAACGGCACCGATGCCGAGCCCGTGATTATCCGGCCCAACTTGCGCGGCCTGCAGTGCGGCGACGAACGCGGCTGGTGGATCGGCATCCGCGGATTCACGTCTGCCGGCCCGCCGTCCGATGGCGAGATCGAGCTCCATCACACCCAGGTGTGGTACGCGCTCAATGGTGTGTGGCTCATCAACAACGCGAGCGCAACCCTGAACGACTGTGCCATCGTGTGCAGTGGCGGGGCCGGTGTCCGGCACGATGGTTCGGGGATGCTCCGCGTGATCGACACCGAGGTGAGCAACGGGGCCGTGGATGGCATCGCGATCGGAAACAACGTGAGCACCGCCCTGCCGGATTCCGTACGCATCGAAGGCTGTGAGATCAAGTTCAACGCGAAGAGCGGCCTGGTTGTGAACATCGACGACCAGCCCGTGGCCGCGTCCATTATTGTGGAGTTCAACAGGATCGAGAACAACCTGCTGCGCGGGATCACGCTGGCGCGGGCCTCCTTCCCCGCCATTCATTTCAACGCCTTCAGTGGCAACGGCGTGGGTTCCGGTGTGTCCAATATCTACCTCGAGAACGGTTTCCCGAACGGCACCGGCGTGACCACACTCAGCGCGACCTGCAACTATTTTGGCGCGACCAGCCAGTCCGCCATCGACGCGACCATCCACGATTCACTCGACGCTCCCGTGCTCGTGCAGACACGCGTCGATACCGATCCGTGGCTCACCGCGAACCCATTCACCACGCCACCCAACTGCACACCGTAGGAGACCATGGGAAAGATCATCGCGGTTACCAACCAGAAGGGCGGTGTGGGCAAGACCACCACCGCCGTGAATCTCTGCGCGAGCCTCGCCGCCGCGGAGCGGCGCACGCTGCTGGTCGACATGGACCCGCAGGCCAACGCCACCTCGGGCGCCGGCATCGACAAGGCCGCGCTGAAGCACACCGTCTACGAGGTTCTCTTCGACGAGACCCTCGTGCGCGATGCCATCGTGGAGTCGCCAATGCCGTTTCTGCACGTGCTGCCGGCGAGTGCCGCGCTGGCCGGCGCGGAGGTGGAGCTGGTGGCCGAGCCGCGGCGCGAGTTCCGGCTCAAGCTGGCGCTCTCGAAGGTGCGCGAAGACTACGATTACATGGTGGTCGACTGCCCACCCAGCCTGGGCTTTCTCACCGTGAACACATTGACGGCGGCGGACTCGCTGCTGATTCCGTTGCAGTGCGAGTACTACGCGCTCGAGGGACTCGGGCAGTTGCTCTCCACCGTCAAGCGCGTGCAGGCCTCACTCAACCCGGCGCTTGCCATCGAGGGCGTGGTGCTCACCATGTACGACAAGCGCCTCAACTTGACGAGCCAGGTGGCGCAGGAAGCGGTCAACTATTTCGGCGACAAGGTGTTCAAGACGGTGATCCCGCGCAACGTCAAGTTGAGCGAGTCGCCGAGCTTCGGTAAACCCATCATTCTTTACGACGTTCAATGCCAGGGTGCGAAGAGCTACCTCGACCTGGCGCGCGAGGTGATTGGCGATGTCCAATAGGAAGGTTCTGGGACGCGGACTCGATGCACTCATTCCCACCGTGGGCAGCGTGGAACCCAGGGCCGATGAGGTGCCCACGCACATCCCGCTGGAAACGGTGGACGCCAATCCGTTTCAGCCCCGCAAGCGCTTTGACGACGACCGCCTCAAGGAACTGGCGGAGAGCATCCGCACCGACGGCGTGCTGCAGCCCGTGGTGGTGCGGCGCAAGGGGTCGCGCTACGAGCTGATCATGGGCGAGCGGCGCCTGCAGGCCGCCCGGCTGGCCGGCGTGCCCACCATCCCCGTGGTCATCCGCGACGTGCGCGATTCAGACGCGCTGCGCCTCGCGATCGTCGAGAACATCCAGCGCGAGAACCTCAATGCCATCGAAGAGGCCCAGGCGTACCGCCGGCTGATCACCGAGTTCAGCATGTCACAGGCGGATCTCGCCGCCATGGTGAGCCGCGACCGCAGCTCGGTGTCCAACACGCTGCGGCTCTTGAACCTGCCCGAGGAGGTGCAGCGCATGGTGGAGTCGGGTGCGCTCACCGGTGGCCACGCGCGCGCGCTGCTCTCGCTCACCACCCAGAAGGAACAGCTGGTGCTGGCGCGCCGCATCGTCGAGCAGAACCTGAGCGTGCGCCAGGTGGAGGTGGCGGTCGGGCTGGTCCGTGAGAAGAAGAGCAGCGGGGGCAGACCCGCCCGGGAGAAGCCGGCCTACATCGCCGATCTCGAGAAGGCGTTCGCGCAACACCTGGGTACCCGGGTGTCTATCAACGAGAAGCGCGGCGGCAAGGGGCACGTCACCATCGAGTTCTATTCCTATGACGACTTTGAGCGGCTCGCGGCACTCATGAGCGTGCCGCTCCCCCGCTGACCACGGATGTCGAAACAGTTCTCGGTCATCATCGTTCCCCACGACAACCGGACGACGTGGAGCTTCCGCGTTTCCTACCGGCTGGTCGTCGTCTTTCTGGCGCTCCTCGGTCTGGCCGGGGTGTCGATGGCCGCCTTCGTCATCACATACGGACGTCTGGCCGGGCTGGCCCAGCGCTCGGTAAACGTGAGCCGGGAAAACGACCGCCTCAAGTTCCAGCTCGCCCAGGTCGACTCGCTGCGGTCCGAGCTGGAGAACCTCCAGGTCTTCCGGCTCCAGGTCAAAGGGATGCTGGGGATCCCCCTCTCGCCGGAGGACAGCCTGCTCGTGGCCAGCCTTTCACCGACTGCCAAGAGTCCATCCATCAAGAAGGTGGAAGAAGATGGGGGGGTGGGGCCCGAGGAGCAGCGCCTCATGCTGGAGGCAATGCCGTCGATGTGGCCGCTAAAAGGCTATGTGACAAGGGAATTCTTCGTAACGGGCGGGGAGAAGAGTCAACAATATCACCCGGGTATGGATATTGCTGCCCCGAGAAACACACCGGTATATGCGGCGGCCGATGGTATCGTTGAGATCAGTCGATTCGACGAGACCTACGGGTGGGAGGTGGAGATCGATCATGGCTACGGGATCCGCTCGGTCTATGGACACAATACCCGAAATCTGGTAAGTGTCGGGGACAGGGTGGCGCGCGGCAAGACGATCGCCTTCGTGGGGAGTACCGGTAAAAGCACGGCCCCGCATCTTCATTTTGAAGTGCGCGAGAATGGTGTGCCGGTCGATCCGCGGAAGTACCTGCTGAACTAGCGGCCGATCACTCGCATCAACTGAAGAAGGGTCCGGTTCTTATGCTGAAGTCTGGCTTCAAAGGCGCGACTCAATCGAACGAGGAGGCGAAAGTCATGTTTGGTAAGGACGACGGAATCACCACCGGCCAGGCCACGTTGAATTCGATGCTCGGCCAGGGCTGCAAGATCAAGGGTGACATTGAGATCCAGGGAACGATGCGTATCGACGGGACCTTCGAAGGCAACATTTCGTGCCCGGAGACCCTCATCATCGGCAAGACGGGTGTGGTCAAGGGCGAGATCAAGGTGAAGAACGCGGTCATCGGCGGCAAGCTCATCGGCAACATCGCTGCGGCGAACAAGATCGAGTTGCAGAGCGGTTCGCACGTCGAGGGCGACATCCAGACCGGTCGTCTGGTGATCGACGAGGGCGTGTTCTTCGAGGGCAACTGCAAGATGGGTTCGGCCGCCGGCAGCACGAGCACGACGGTGTCCCACCAGGACAGCACCAGCGCCAATAAGGACTGGGCGGCGCGCAAGGAAGAGCGCAAGCCCGAGCCCGCGAACATCCGCTAGACGCTCTCGTTCGAGAGAACCGATCCAGAACACGCCCCCGGATTCGTCCGGGGGCGTCTTCTTTTGGTGCCGGCCGATTTGCTACCCATTCCGGGTGAGTTGTCCACAGCTGGCGGGGTTCCTGTTAATAAGTCCCGCCTCGGCCACGTGTCGCGTAACGCATTATGTAACAAGGTGTTAACACGGCCATGCCCGAAAGGGAGGCGGCGTTGTCCACACTGGCGGCCCGGGCGGTCGTTCTAACTGGTTGGAAACCTTGATACTTCGCCCGGGAGGCCACGGGCGGAGCGCGAGCCTCGCGCAATAACCATTTGCAACCGCTGGGATTATGGTTCGTGTCGCGCTGGTGTTCAGCGTGCGACGGGCGTGTCGAGGCAACATCCGGCGATCGCCCGGACCAGCAACTCGCCCGCGCGCGACGCCCCGGCCGGGTTGAAATGACAATCGTCGTAGAAGAACTCGAGGGACTTTGGCAACGTGGCGGCAAGATCGCACACCGGTACGGCGCTCTCGGTGGCCACCATGCGCATGACGTCGTTCAGCTGCGCCATCGCCGCATCCATCTCCGCCTCGCCGTAGGTGACGCCGTCGCGGTAGCGCATCCACGACCGCGCCCGGGCCTCCGGGTCCACGGTGCTGTTCCAGGTGGTGGGCTGGGTCATGAACACCAGCGCGCACCCGTTGGCGCGCGCGATGCCCGCGATGGAGCGCAGGTTGCGCGCGTAGCTTTCGGTGTCGGTGCGCGGGTGCGACGTCGCGGGCGTCCCGCTTCGCTGCAGTTCGATGCGCCGCGCGTAGTTGGAAACAAGCGGGCGTGACTCCTGCACCGTGCGTGCGTCCGGTGTCATGCGGGTCTTGAGGCGGTGAAGGCGGCGGGCGATCTGAAAGTTCATGGCGAACTGCTTGTACCACGGCCGTTCGCCGGCGTGCGGATCCACGTAGTGCAGGTAGTCGAAGCCAAAGATGGAGCGGGTCAGATCGTTGATCCCGGCGAACACCACGATGAGGTCGGGCTGCAGGTGGATGAGCCGCTGGCTGATCATGGCGATGTGGTCATCACTGGCCGCACCCGACAAACCCACGTTGTAAACCCGGGCGGTGCGTCCGTCGGGAAGTGCGGGCAGCGCGTCCTGGATCACGCGGCCGATCTCCTGCTGGTCGCCGATGTAGAAGCACTCGAAGGTGCTGCCCCCCACCAGGAACACCCGGAATTCGCCGGCCGGCCTGGGACGCACGAGGTCATCGCCCCGAAAACCCATGTTGTTGGTGGTGAAGTGGTTGCGACCCGAGAGGCCGGGCAGGCCCGGCTCGGCTTCGGTCACCGCCGCGTAGTGTGGCGGGTACTCGAAGCGGATGTACCGGTTGACCCGCAGCGCCTCGGGGTCACCGTACGGGTTGGGAAACGGCGCCGCCAGGCGCAGCGTTACCTCGACCGCGGCGAACGCGAACACCAGCGATACCAGGGCGAGAAGAAAGGTACGCGAGCGCGGGGATGGACTCATGGCAGCAGCGTAGCCCAAACGGAGGACGGCGTCACTTCTTCCAGAACGAGGGGAAGAAGAGGATCACCAGGGTGTAGATTTCGATTCTCCCCATCAACATGAGCAGGGAGAGCAACCAGCGTGCGGCGTGCGACAGGTGCGCGTAGTTGTCCGTGGGTCCCACCGCGCCCAGGCCGGGGCCCACGTTCCCCAGGCAGGCGCCCACGGCGCCCAGCGACGTCACGATGTCGTTGCCCATGGCGGTCATGGCCAGCGTGCCCAGAAAGAAGGTGGCACCGTACAGAATGGCGAAGCCCAGGATGTTCGCCACCAGGTCGCGGTCCATGGCCGTCTTCCCCAGCCGCACCGGGACCACCGCGTGCGGATGCAGCAGGCGGGTCATCTCGCGGATCACGAACTTGAACAGGATGTGAACCCGGACCACCTTCATGCCCCCGCCGGTGGAACCCCCGCACGCCCCGATGAGCATGAGCCCCAGCAGGACGAACTGGCACAGGTACGGCCACAACTCGTAGTCGGCGGTGGCGAACCCCGTGGTGGTCATGATGTTGACGACCTGGAAGAAGGAGTCGCGGAAGGCGCGCTCGATGCTCGGGTAGGCCGGGGCCACTTTTGCAAACACCACCGTCACCGCGATGGCGATGATCAGCGAGTAGGAGCGCCACTCCACGTTGCGGAACAACGACTTCGCGTCTCCCTTCACGATCCGGTAGTGCAGGAAGAAGTTGATGCCCGCCAGGTAGCAGAACGCCGCGATGACGTACTGGATGTAGGCGCTGTCGAACGCGGCGATGCTGGCGTTGCGGGTGGAGAACCCGCCGGTGGCAATGGTGGCGAACGAGTGGCACAGGGCGTCGAACACGCTCATCCCGCCGAGGACCAGCAGCGTCGCCTCCAGCGCGGTCATACCAGCGTACACACCCCACAGGATCTTCGCGGTCTGGGTGACGCGCGGAGTCAGCCGGTCCGCGGCCGACATGAGCTCCGCCTTGTAGAGCTGCATGCCGCCGACGCCCAGGAAGGGCAGAATCGCCAGCGACATGACGATGATTCCCATGCCCCCGATCCATTGCGTGAGCGCGCGCCAGAGCAGCACGCCACGCGGCAACGCCTCGATGTCGGTCAAGATGGAGGCGCCGGTGGTGGTGAAGCCCGACGCGGTCTCGAAGAATGCGTTGGTGAAGGACGGGATGGCGCCGGTGATCATGTAGGGTAGCGAGCCGACGCACGAAAAGGAAATCCACGTGAGCGCCACGATGACGAAGGCCTCGCGGTGGCGCAACTCGCCCTCGAAGTGCGTCAACCGGCGCAACAGGAAGCCCAGCAGCAGCGCTCCGCCGGCGGCACCCGCGAAGGCAAAGTGGTCGCCGGAGTGGTAGTAGAGCGAGAAGGGAATCGGCGCCAGCATGGCCACGCCGATGAACATCAGCAGGGCACCGAGAAGATGCAGAATTCGTGAGGGGCGCATCTACTTGATAAAGAGCTTGTCGAGGGCGTCGAGCGCCCCGGGCAGCGCAAACACGACCACGCGGTCGCCCGCCTGCACCCGCGTATCGCCGCGGGGAATGATGAGCCGGTCCTCGTGCATGATGGCGCCGATGATGGCGTTGCGCGGGAAGCTGCAATCCTTGATGGGTTTCTTGGTGATCTTGTCGCGGTCCTGCACGATGTACTCGATGATCTGTGCGTCGATGCCCGGCACGCTGGCCATCGCGGCCACTTCCTGCTTCTGGATGAAGTGGTGCACCGCGTTCACGGTCAGCAGCTGCTTGCTCACCACCGCGTCCATGCCGATGGTGGGCGTGATGGGCAGGTACACCACCTTGTTCACCAGTGCCACCGTGCGCGGCACCTGCAGGTGCCGGGCGAGCAGCGTGGAGATGATGTTGGTTTCGTCGTCACCGGTGGCGGCGACGAACGCGTCCATGTCCATGAGGCCCTCGACCGCCATCAGATCGATGTCGGTGCCGTCGCCCTGGATGATGAGCGTGTCGGGCAGCAGCTCGGCGATCTCGCGGGTCTTCTCGGCGTTGCTCTCCACCAGCTTCACGTTCATGGAGCCGCTGAGCTCGCGCGCCACGAACTGCCCGATCAAACCCCCGCCGAGAATCATCACGTTCTCTACCTTGATGTTCTTCTTGCCGGTGAGATTGATGAACTCGGGCACGTACGCGGGGTCGCAGATGCCGAAGACCTGGTCTCCCGGTATCATCTCGTCTTCACCACGCGGGATCATGGTGCTCTGGTTGCGCTGGATGGCCACGATGCGCATGGGCGGGTTGCCAAACCGCTCCACCAGGCGCGACAGCGGCGTGCGCAGCAGCGGCGAGTCCGCCTCCAGGCGCACGCCCACCAGGCGGATCTTGCCGTTCTCGAAGTCGATGACGTCGGTGGCGCTCGCCTGCCGGATCAGCCGCACGATGGTGTCCGCGGTTTCCTTTTCCGGATGGATGAAGTGGTCCACCCCGAGGTCGCGGGCGGTGAGGGCGTAGTCGGGGAGGGTGTACTCGGGATTGCGTACCCGCGCGATTGTGGTCTTGACGCCGGCCTTCTTGGCCAGCTGGCAGGCGAGGATGTTGACCTCGTCGTTGTCCGTCAGCGCCGCGACGAGGTCGGCACTCTCCACGCCCGCCTTGCGCAGCGCCTGGATGCTCGCACCGTGGCCTTCCACCACAAGCGCGTCCATCTGCTCGCGCGCGCGGTTGGCGCGGGCGGGGTTGCTCTCGACGATGGCGATGTCCGCCTTCTCACGCGCGAGCCGGCGGCTCAGCGTGAAGCCGATGTCTCCGGCGCCGATGATCAGGATTCGCATAGCTTCTTCCCGTGCTCCAACAGGTTGCCTGCGCGCGCAACTGCTTGGTCAAGCGAGACATACTACATGAATCGCCAACCCGCTGCAACCGGGTCCGGGGTCCGTGTCCCGCGGCGCGCGCGGCACCATGGCGTTTGACGCGGTCGCGCGCTTGCCGTATCGTGACCGAAACCCGTGGACACAAGGGAGTCCTGCCCCATGCGCGTTTCCATCGAATACTGCATACCCTGAGACTACACCCCCCGGGCCCTCAGTTTGAAGGCCACCCTGGAAAAGGCGTTTCCCGGCATCGAGATCGAACTGATCAAGTCGAAGGGCGGCGCATTTGAGATCCGCCACGGCGACCGCCTGGTCTTTTCCAAGAAGGAAAGCGGGCGTTTCCCCTCCGACGCCGAGATCGTGAGTGCGTTACGCGTCTGATGCGCCCGCGGCATCGAGTGCCCGGCGCAGGGTCGCCGTGAGCGTGGAGGCGTCGAACGGTTTGGCGGCGAAACCGGCGACGTCGCGCTGCAGGAACTCGCTTGTGACCTTCTCCCCGTAACCCGTCGTGATGATGACCGGCACGTCGGGGCGCTCTTCGCGCACCGCCTGCGCGAGCGCCAGCCCGGTAATGCGGGGCATGGTCTGGTCCGATATGATGGCGTCGAAAGCGTCGGGATTGTCCCGGAAGGCCGACAGGGCCCGTTCGCTGGACGTGAAGGCGGTGACGCGGTAGCCGCGGGATTCAAGCATGCGGGTCAGCATGCGTACGATCTCCGGCTCGTCGTCGACGACCAGCACGTGTTCCCCCCTTGCGTGGCCTTCCGGCCCCGAATGCGCGGTTTCACCGGCGGCAGCGGGTTCGGCGGCGGGAAGAAAGACACGAAACACGCTGCCCTCGCCAGGCACGCTCTCCACCATCACCTCGCCCCCGTGGCTGTGCGCGATTCCGTGGACGACCGAGAGGCCAAGCCCGGTTCCCTCGCCGGATGGCTTGGTGGTGAAGAAGGGCTCAAACACCCGCGCGGCGATGTCCTCGGGCATGCCCTCCCCGGTGTCCGCCACCGTCAGCACCACGTACTCCCCGGCCGCGATCCCCGGCAGCGTCGATGCCTCCTCCTCGTCCACGGCACGACGCTCCAGCTCGACGCGCAGCACCCCACCCTGCGCGCGCATCGCATAGGCGGCGTTGGTGCACAGGTTCATGATGATCTGGTGCATCTGCCCGGCATCCGCCAGCACCGCGTCGTTGCGGTTGGCGATCCGCTGCGAGATCTCGATGGTGGTGGGAAGCGTGGAGCGGATGAGTTTGAGTGCCTCCTGGATTACCAGGTGCAGTTGCACGGGGCGCTTTTGCTGGTCCCCGCGGCGGGCGAAGATGAGGATCTGTTGCACGAGCTCGCGCGCGCGCCCGGCGGCATTCAGTACCTGCTGCAGGTCTTCGCGCGCGGGATGGCCGGCCTCGAGCAGGTCCATGGCGATGTCGGTATACCCGAGAATGGGAGAAAGGATGTTGTTGAAGTCGTGCGCGATGCCGCCAGCCAGCGTACCGATGGTCTCGATCTTCTGCGCCTGCAGGAGCTGCGCCTGAAAGTCCGTCGCCGCCTTCTCGGCGCGCATGCGGTCGGTCACGTCCCACGCGATCCCGTCGATGCCCGCCACCTGTCCCGCTTCGTCGATGCGCGGTGAGTAAAGCGTCTCATACACCGCGTTGCCGACGTACACCACCTCGTTGACCGATTCCCCGGCGAGGCAGGCGCGGATATTCTTAAGGATCTGCGGCGTGTGCTTGTACAGTTCGAACGCGGACATGCCCACCACCTGGCCGGGCTTGAGGCCCAGCGGTTCCAGTCCGCGCCCCTCGGAAAGTGTGAAACGGCCATCGGCGTCC
>Ga0224500_10000018_pt1 | contig 107391 bp, 108 predicted proteins | sample SF_Oct11_sed_USG_FD_168126 | JGI IMG/M metagenome (GOLD analysis project Ga0224500, IMG submission 168126) | Sediment microbial communities from San Francisco Bay, California, United States - SF_Oct11_sed_USGS_4_1 | ecosystem: Environmental > Aquatic > Marine > Sediment | place: USA...
GTGCTCCACGACGAGGGGCTCCGTCCGGTTTAGCCACTTTGATTCAGGACATCCAGGTCCGGCTATGTCCAGCCTCACCATAATTTCGTAATCCTTGCCAACTGAGCAATTGTGAACAGACGACCGCCGACCACTGCACTATGCTGTGCCATAGTGCAGACAGGGTAGGGAGGCTGCTCGGTCACAAGACCGGGACGATGACGCAGCGCTATGCGCATCATTGTCCGGAGAGCTTACGGGACGGGGTCAAAATATTAGAGCACCGACCGCCTAGGGACACAAATTTGTCACAATCGGGTGGGTCCGTGAAGGCGGGGTCTTCTAAGTCATTGATTTAGTGGTGAGCCGGCTGGGACTCGAACCCAGGGCCCTCGCCTTAAAAGCTCTAAAAGACCAATAATAACAATGGCTTGAAATCGTGAAGGTTTCCCCGTTTTATCAGGCAAATCAAGGCGTTGATGGGTTTCTACTGATTCCATTGATTCTGTCGAGTGCGGTCTGTTTTGCAGAGTTTTAGCACAAATTTAGCACATACGCTGTACGTAACTCGTAAAACTATGCTAGGGTGGACGGTGTGATTCGAGGGTTTCGAGACAAGAAGACCAAACAGTTCTTATCGGAGAACTGGTCAGGGAGTTCTCGAGCTTCCGGAAGGTCGCAGAGCGGAAACTCACGATGCTCGACAACGCATCGGACCTGAAGGATCTTGTCGCACCAGCCGGTAATCATCTCGAGAGATTGAAAGGTGATCGGGCCGGACAGCATAGCATCCGCATCAACGATCAGTGGCGGATCTGTTTTATCTGGATGGCGGACGGACCCCACGACGTGGAAATCACGGATTATCATTGAAGGAGTGCGCACCATGATCAAGAACGGCATGCGGCCGGTTCATCCAGGAGAAATCTTACTGGAAGAGTTCATGAAGCCGTCAGATCCACCACTTAACGCCAATACACTGGCAAAGGCGCTTGAAGTGCCGGCAAATCGGATTACGGCCATCATCAAAGGACAGCGTGGGATTACCGGCGATACCGCCGTGCGCCTTGCGACCTTTTTTAACACCACCGCTGAGTTTTGGATGAACCTGCAGAAAACTTATGAGTTACGGCTCGCTGAGCGGGCTCTGTCTGGTAGGGTGAGGAGGCACATCGAGCAGAGCAGAGAAGCCCTGGTCTCGGCATAATCCTGAAAAAGTCTGTTCCCGACCGCTCGGCAGTGTTTCGGATCCCCGTTTCGCTCACCATTCATTCCCAAAAAAGGAAGCCTCCGGAAGGCCGAAGGCTTCCTAGGAAAGCGGCTCAGCGCGATCTGAGGAGGAAGGGGATTCGGGATAAATACCCAATAATCCAGTGGAGTGTTGATGATATGGCCATTACTTTCCTCTGTAAAATCAGCAGGATTCATGGTCCAATCCGTACTATGATACTTCTATCTCCTTGCACATTCGCAATGATACTTTTATTGCCAGCAGTATCATTACCAACCAATTGTGCCAATTCATGATCATAAGGATGGGCAGGAGGTCTATGTGCTCCATCCGTTTGGGAAGCGCTCGCAGAAAACAGCAATGCTGATCTAAAGATCGGCAAGAACCGATATGCCGATCTCTTTCGGTGGAGAAGGGAAGAAGGTTTATGAGACGTGCGACCGTGACGAAAGGGAGTGGGAATATCTTCCGGGATTTGGGGTTTTCGGACGAGCGATCGGCCGAACTCATTCTTAAAAGCAGTTTACTGCAAGCCCTTCAAGACACGATTCGGAGCCATGCTTGGAAGCAGGCGGAGGCGGCCACGCGCCTCGGGATCGATCAGGCCAAAGTGTCCAAGCTGCTCTCGGGACAGATGGCTGGATTCTCGGTTGAACGCTTAGTGCATTTTCTCTCCTTACTGGGCCAAGATGTAGAAGTCACCGTGCGCCAAGCTCCGCGCGGACAGCGATACGGCACGGTCCGTTCAAAGGTCGCGAGACGATCGCGAACGGGTAGGAGAGCTCGATCGGAGAACGTGTCATGATCAACTCAGAGTAGTGTGACGGCCGCTGCACAGATTCGGATTTCGGCACCACCCGCCGATGAGCGCGAACAGTGTCTCCTGCGGCACGTGCTCCGAGTCGCGCGGCTTGCACGAAACATGGCTTAAAAAAGAACTCCCGATGGTGCCACCTGTGCATCCTCGTGCTAGAATACCCGCGATCTCATCGGATAGGCCGACGAATCACATCCGATGCCGGGATCTGGTACAAGGGCTTGATCGAACCAGACGGAATTCTCCAGTGATGCTCATAAGCCGAGACGACGTCCTGAAACTGATCGAGCAAAATCAGGCAACCCTGAGAAGACTGGGAGTTCGCCGGCTTGGCCTGTTCGGGTCCTATGCTCGGGGAGAGGCCATCCCAGGCAGTGATCTCGATTTTGTGGTTGAGCTGTCGGAGAAGTCTTTCGACGCCTATATGGATACGAAGATCTTCCTTGAGGACTTGTTCCGGTCTCGCGTGGACCTGGTCACGATGAGTTCCATCAAGCCACGACTCCTGCCGATTATCCAACGCGAAGCCGTCTATGCCACGGGATTCTAGGGTCTACCTCGACGATATTCTCGAGGCCACTCGTAAGATCACCTCCTATACGGCGAACCTGTCCAAGGCCGCGTTTCTCGAAGACGAGAAAACCTTCGATGCGGTCGTCCGGAATCTCGAAGTAATTGGTGAGGCCGTCAAGAAACTCCCGGACGAGCTCCGAGCCCAGCATCCAACACTGGAATGGAAAAAAATGGCCGGGCTTCGTGACATTCTGATTCATGAGTACTTCGGTCTCGATTCCGAAATCGTTTGGGATATCGTGAAGAACAAAGTGCCGACGCTCAACCAAGAGGTTCGAGCGATGTTGAATCAATAGACTGAATCTTCACATTCCCTATCTCACGGCTCCCTCACAAGATCCTCTGCTTACAAGACCTGTGCAAAGAGAAAAGGAAGCCTCCGGAGGGCCGAAGGCTTCCTTGTGAAGCGGCTCAGCGCTTCAGTGTGTGAGTATTGATCCACTCCTTTGCCTCAAAGGCGACATTCATCAGTGCCTCCAGGTCGTTGAGCCCGAATGAGGTACCGTTACGCCAGGCACCGGCTTGATCCTTGAACGGTCGGGAGAAGGTCGTCGCGAAGAACGGGCCCTTCTCGCTGACGTTCTGCCAGATCGTGACTTTGATGTTGCCGCATCGTAGCGTCGTCGCCGGTCGTTTGGATGAGTTGTTGGTCGCCATCTGTTTCCTCCTTGTGTGAAATGAAGGTGACTCTCTCACGAGAGGAGGAGAGGCACCGTACAGTTCACAGAGGAAACTGGAGGCAGAGGTCGGAACCGGCGGACCGGAGAGGACCACGCAGCGGGAGTGACAGGCTACTGGCGCGAGCGATGCACCTCGCAGGTGTTAGCCGGTCGGCCACAGCCGGTGGCGACCAGAACCATTCCAACACCGTGTGCAGCGAAGGGAAAAGTCTCGTGAGAAAGGACATCTGGTACCTGTGCATCTCCTGTTCTGCGTGCGAGCAGAGCCTTCCCCCCTTCACAGCCTACGAGGGCACGAGGGGCAGTGCCCTCTTGACCGGAGCCTTGGAGATGGGAGACCCCTTCTTTTCACTCGCACGGGGTGTCAAAAATCGCCTCGCTGAGTGAGGTACCTGTCCACACGAGGTCACTCGCATCGCCACAGTAGGGCTATTAGTACCTACCTTGTAGAGGATGATAGCAGTATATATACGCGCGGAGTCGGTCCTCTTGGCGCTAACCATGGTCGCGACGAAACATTCCAGCGAAGCCTTGTTTGGATGAGTGTTCCATTGAGAAACGAAGGTTGAGGTAGTCAGGTCATGACTGACGCGAGCATGGGGAGAATCAGCAGTCCCGGTCGACCCCACACGTCAATTCGTCATGTCCGACACCATTTCATTCACGCGAAAATTACCGGCCATGCCTGGTCAGCCGTCGTAATCTGGAGATGGGATGTCTGACAGGGGTCCGCTGAAATTCATTGGCACCGCCCCCGCTTTTCTCGAGGCCCTGAAGCGGATCGAACGCTTTGCCACCTGCGAGGCCACGGTCCTGATTCTGGGGGAGACCGGGACCGGCAAAGAACTCGCGGCACGCACCATTCATTACCACAGCGCTCGGCAGGGCCAGCCCTTTGTGCCCGTCAATTGCGGCGCGCTCCCGGATAGCCTAGTAGAAAGCGAGTTTTTTGGGCACGTCGGGGGGGCCTTCACCGACGCCCGTGAGGCCAAGGCGGGGTTGATCGCGCATGCGAAGCACGGCACCCTGTTTCTCGATGAACTGGAAGCCCTGAGCCTACGGGCGCAAGCGGTCCTCCTGCGCTTTCTACAAGACCATGAATACCGGCCGGTGGGCGGCACGCGGTCGTACCCGGCGCAGGTCCGGATTGTGGGGAGCAGTAATGCCGACTTGCGGACCCTGGTTCGTAAGAATCTGTTTCGAGAGGATCTCCTGTTTCGGTTGAATGGCTTGACGGTGGAGCTGCCACCACTCCGAACACGAGGGACTGATGTGGTGCTGTTGGCGCAGGAATTTCTGCATCGGCTGAACCAGCAGCACAAGGCAGAGCCAAAGGTCTTGGCGCCGGAGGTCCTCCAGGCCCTGCAGGCCTATCACTGGCCCGGGAATGTCCGCGAGCTCGAGAATACGATTCAGCAGGCCTATCTGCTGACAGACGGACCGCCGATCACCGTGGTCGACAGTCTCCCCTGCCAGTGTGGCAAGGAGAAAGCGGACCACGCAGAGGCCTGCCTCTGTTCCCCATTCACCACCGCCAAAGCCCAGGCGGTCGCAGCATTTGAAGTCACCTATCTCACGACCCTGTTGCGGCACACAAGGGGAAATCTCACCAAGGCCGCTGGCATCTCTGGAAAAGATCGGAGCGATCTCAGCCGGTTACTCAAGAAGCATCGGTTGGACCGGGCGCAGTTCACCTCCGCCCCTTCGGCACACCCGTGTGACCCAACTCAGCCCGGCCTGGCCTCCGAGCATCAATCCGGCTGAACAGGCAGAATCTCCGCGCTCCTGAGGGGAAGGTCTACAGCAGCGCAACGCGCACGTCGTGAGGCCCCGGAGCGAGTCAGGTTGGGTCTGGTGCGGCAGAGAATAGCATGGAAGTTGCTTGCAAGAAATCCGATCACGCATGACACGGTGGAGGGACTTATGCTGAAATTCCAACAACGATGTGACGAGATTCTCCAGTATCTGCAAAACCATCCGGATGCCGGGGACACCGCCGAGGGCATTGCCGAGTGGTGGCTGACAGAGCATGACCCCAACGAAGCCGAAGTGTTGGTCGAGCAGGCGCTGACCCACTTGGTGAAGCAGGGATTGCTGGAGCGGCACGTCCTCGTGGAAGGGACGATCTTGTATGAGCTGGCCCCGCCAAAGCCACCGAGCTGATTCAGAGGGAGCGGGCGAGGCGCGACGGGGTGGGTGAGAGGCTGGGCCTCACGATCGTTACCCCTGCAGCCTCAGGCCCACATGGCAGGGCCAGCGCGAGTTGTCCTTGTCTCCACCCTATTCCTTTCATCACCACACCCAAACCACGCTTGCTGGTCCCGCCGCGGTCGACCACCTCGCTGCGGCGAGGTCCTGTTTCATCGACTGTAGAGGCCGCCTTGGCCCACCGACATCTCGATGGCTGCAGGAGACGTGTTCGTAAATCATGTGGGCTCGTGCTGCTCCGTCGGAACAAAAGGCGTGGTGCTTGCTCCACACCATGGGGGAAAATCCCCCCTCCGCCCAAACCTGGGTTTTATAGCTCCTAGCGTAATGAAAAGGATGGGTGACGTGATGCGTGGTGGGATCCTACCACGGTCCTCATGGAGGCCGACCGGGTGATCCTTAATTTGCTTGGCACATTGGTGCGGCAGAAGGATGGCGTGAAAGCTGCACTGTCAACGAGCACAGGGCTGGCAGAGATAGCTAGGGCGGTTGTCAATCGAGACATCGCACCGACCAGACGGACGCCGGGATGCTGGTGCGGGATGCGGTCACGGTGCTCGATAGTGCGACTTTGTGTGCTGAGGGTTCCATCGAGGAAATTTCAAGAACGATGGTTGAACCATAACTGATTCGAGCATACCGGGGATGAGCAGTATCCGTAAACCCAAAAGTCAATAATCATGCCCGACCCTATATTAGCGACACGCGGTTAGGTTAGATCAGTGAGCGAGATTGGAGCAGCGGCACATTTTAACAGTTATCGAAATCTTACGGATAATGGAGAGCAATATGAACTGTAATCCGCTGATCAACGTGGAGAACACTACAGACGAGAAGTTGATGGTGGCCCAGGTTCCGGCCAACGCCGCGCCAGTCACCAAGGCCGGAAGTCTCGACGACGCTTACGCTTTGGCGCTGACTGCCCTTCCGGCGGGCAGTGCCGTCCAGACATTTTCCGCTGATTCCAAAGGCACCGTCAACGTCAAGGTGGAACCCGCCGCCAAAGCCGAAGACATTGAGGCCGATCTCATTGCAATGACGGTGGATTACCTGATGCCCGCCGTTCGGGCTACAGAGACGGCCGCCGCCTGCAAGGACAAGACAGGTAAATGCGCCGGTGCCTACGACTGCAGTTTCCCCACGCCGCTTACCGCAACCAACGACACCGTGGCGGCGATGAAAAGTTCTCTTGATTTCTATCGTCTGCTCGTGGCTGATCCGACCGCCAATAGCGCTGTCAAATTCACCGCGCTCGTCAACGCGGTAAAAGATGGCACGACCGATCCGCTCGCTTTGCCCGCCCAGGTCGACGCCTTCTTCAAGTCGCTCAGCGCGCCGCTCAGCGCCTGCACTTTCGATTCTTTCGCTACGGCTTCGACCTATGCCCAGAATTACGCACCTGTTTGGGCCAATTTGAGCAGTTCTTATTCCTACAACCTGTTCACGCCGTCTGATACCTCCACACCCACCAAACCAGCCTGGAAGAAAATCGGGTCCATTCTGTTCACAAAAACCCGCACTGCCGCCCTTACCGACAAGTCCGCTGGCTACGACATCACCTATACCGACGGCGCCGGCAAAACCACCTCCTTGACGATGCAGGACGGCATGTTCGTCACCAAGGAGAACCCCGATCTATCGACCATTCAGCTCAAGGGAGCATTCAAGGTCAAAAGCGACATCACGCTAGTCGCCTCCGATAACATCCTGATCCCCGTGCTGATCGGCCAGATCGGCTCCACCAGCGTCATGGCGGCCCCGCTCGATACGCCGGCCGAAGGCGTGCAGACACCTTGGTGGGATTTGGCCAATTCGTTCTGGGCCAAGGAACTGCTGGCCGTGCTTGGGCTAATCGCCGCCGTTGCCGGCTTCATTCTGCTCGTATACAAGTTCGGCGCTTACGTGCAATCGAAGACGAAAAAGGCGAAGACAAAGGAAGAGAAACAGAAGATCAAGGACGACGCCATCGACGCCCTCAGCGATCTCATCGCGGACCGGCAGAAATTACTGGACAAAAGCGGCATCGGCGGCCGGATTCCCAAAGACGGCGCCGACTTCAAGGGCAAAGTGGGCTCACTCAAAGATCGCGCGCTCAATAACAATGCCGATCGCCAGAAACAACTGCTGGACGACGCCATCTATTTGCAGCGGTCGATGATCACGGAACTCTCCAAGTACAGTGTCAGCCGCAACCTGGAAGAAGCCATGGATCTGCTTCGCGAGGCCAAGTCGCAAATTGGAAGAGTGAAGGATTGGAATTCGCTGCAGAAAGTGCGTACGGAAATTGTAGACGCTATTTCGTCGTCGGCGCAGTCTATCGATCTGGATGTCCAAGCCAAGTCGGATGTGCTCTCCAAAGAGTCCCTCAAAATGCTCGACAAGACGCGCAATGATTTTGCAGACAGGGCCATCAAAGTAGCCGAAGCCGGCGAGTATGGCGAGCGGATGGAAGAAGGCTCGGAACAGGATGTTGTCTTCGGTGAATGAGGCGTCATGGCCGACACACGTAACCCATCCCTCACTGTGACCAATAACACCGCCGGCGACGCCATTTTCGCGAGCGCGTTTTCCACGGCCATTGGCGAGGACGGCTATGCCCAGACGCTCTCGGGATTTCCCACCAGCGCCAGCTCGCAAGAAATCGCCGCAGGCTCCAGCGGCAATCTGACGCTCGACAAAACCTACGACGATCATGGTGTGCAAAAGCCCATCCTGATTTACGACCTGATCGGCATGCGCCCAGCCGATCTGTTTCCTCTGACCGACCAGTCCGCCGCGCCGATCGATTGCGCCACGCATCCGTCGGCCAAGTGCCAAAACGGCTTTACGTCCTATTACGCCGACATCGCAATGACCGCCGATGAAGCCACCGGCATGACGCAGGCGTTTTCGTTCAGCAAAAATATCTCCGCCTACCCGGAGGTCGATATCGCGAAGGAATTCGCCACGATCTTTGAAACCTACGGAGACGATCCGGAGAAGCTGGAGCAGGCCGTCGACGCTTTTTTCGCCACACAAACGAAGAACTACACCAAGTGCACGCTGGGTACTTACATCGCCGCCACGACTTACACCCAGCAGTTCGCCTTTTCCTGGGCCAACCAGCTGCCGCAGTACACTTATTACGTCTTCGCGGTCAATCAGGACCAGCAGCCCAAGACGCAGGGCTTTTCGAAAATTGGCACAATCACCTTTGTGCGCAAGTCCAACGCGCCCTCCCCGGCCGACGTCACGGACCGCAATGGCGGCTACGACATCAATTACGTTCCCACAACGGGCGCAAGCCGCGTGCTCAACCTGGTCAACGCCAATCTCGTCACCGCCTCCAATCCGGAGTTTCCCGACGTATCGATGGTGCTCTCTTTCGCCCTCAAGAGCACCTTCACCGGCGATGCCGCCGATAACACCGTGTGGCCGATTTTGGCCGGCAAGATCGACGGCTTCACTGTCGTCGCCGTGGCCCAGGATTCCACGCCCACCTCCAGTTGGTACGAATTCTTTCACCCCCAGTCGGCCCAGCAATGGATCGGGCTCATCGGCTCCATCATCGGCATCGGCTTTGCGATCTTCTTTATCGCTGAGAAGGTCTACAAGCTGGTCAAGTGGTACAAGGCGCGCAAGGCCCAGACGGGCGTCCCGCCAGACCGCGCTCAGATCGGACAGCGCCGCCGCCTGATCGACAGTGAAATGCAGGACGTGCCCTCCGAGCGGGAAAGCCTATTCCGCCGGTCGGGCGTAGACAAAACCATTCCGCGGGACTACAAATCGTTTGTTGACGACCTGCCTTCCATCAGGAGCACGCGACAGAAGGTGCTCGTGAGAAAGCAGGTCGACGCGTTTGGAGGGGTCATCGAAGAGCAGGTCGCGTCGCTGCGGGAGCTGATCAAGGTGGCCAACACCCCGGAAATCCAAGAGGCGTTTTCGCAACTGAAGGAAGCGCACGAATTTCTCGATGGCGTCCGGACACGCCCGCAACTGGAGAAAGTCCGCGCGCAACTCACCGACCGCATCGGCACGGCGTTCGACACCATCCGCTCCTCCACTCGCTCCTTCGCCAAACAACTGGGGGAGAAGTCGGTGAAGGAGATCGAAGAGCACCTCTCAGAAGTCGACCGGCTCAGCCGCGTCATTGAAGACGACGAGCGGCAGAGCGAGTCGGAAGAGGAAGGCCAGTTGCCGGAAGACGAGATTTAGACGGTTTTTGGAAAAGTAACCCCGGGAGGCACATGGACATGAACAAGAATTGCGCGATCACGAACAACTCAGGCAAGGACGTCGTTGTGCTGAACGCCGTGGCATCGGCCACCAACTCCGTCGCTGGCTCCACGCGGATGGTCTATCAACAACAATTGACCATCCAGAAGATGTCGGACGGGACCAGCATCATCCCGAATGGCAAAGCGGCCACTACGGTGCTTGACGGCACCTTTGTCGACAAGACAGGCAAGACCGGCCCCACCTTCATCTATGAGCTGATTCTTGCCGATTCAACGACGCTCGCGCCGGTCAAAAACGTGGGCGAACTGCTCGATTTCGAGACCGAAAGCTATCCCCCGATCGCCGCCTCGACCGGTGATGCTACGGCCATGTCGCAGGCCGCCTTCTTCGCCAAGACCATCGCGGCGTATCCCTCCTCCGACCTGGCGAAGCGGTTCGCCGCGACATTGCAGTCCGCGCAGACCAATGGCGACACCGTCGCCCAGATCGAAGTCGAAGTGCAGAAGTTCTTCGCCGGCACCAAGTCATACGCGAATGCCGATTTCCAGTCCTACGTCGCCGCCACGACCTACATGTCGACTTTCCTCAAGCCGTGGGTTCCAGACGGTGGTACGTTGTATCTCTACAGCAGCGCCGACGCCGGCGACCCTTCAAAACCGAAGAACCAGCAGCCCAATCCCGGCTCCAACCAGGGTACGATTACATTCACCGCCGGCCCCGGCGCGGTCGATCCTACAGACCACAACAGCGGTTACACTGTTGAGCTCACGCCCGAGAGTGGCGGCTCACCGGTCAAACTCTACTTCGATAACAACCAGCTTGTCGACCAGATCACCGACGTGCCTTCCATCGCGCTGCAAGGCACGTGGGCGCTGAAGAGCACGTTTACTCAGAACGACTCGGACAACACGCTGTGGCCCATCTTCGTTGGCGTGGTGAGCGGGACGCAGGTCATCGCCGTTGCGCAGCCGCCTGAATCCGGCTGGAGCAAATTCTGGTCGGGCCTCACGTTCCAAAAGGTCATCAACATGTTTCTCGAAGGCATGGGCATCTGGATGGCGCTCGACTTCCTTAAAACGAAACTCTCCGGCAAGGAGAAGGCGCTCAACGAAGACAAGGCGAACGAGAACAGGGGCAAGGATCCGACTCCGGAGCAACAGCAGGATGCCAAGACGCAGTCCGATCAGATCGGCGACAAGGCGCAGCAAGAGCAGCAGCACGTCGCCGACCGGCTCGGCGAGAATGGCGGCAAGCCGAACGTTGAGGTCCCCCAGGAAAGCAGTATAGACACCGCCCAGACCAAATTCAAAGGGGAGCAGGTGGACACGCTCAAGGAGATGTCCACCGACTGCGTCGAATCGTCCATTAGCGAGTCCAGCTTCCAGTTGGAATCAGTTGCCGATATTGGAGTCAATCCAAGCATCGAGCAATCGGCGTCGAACCTGCAGAAGGCCAAAACCAGTCTCGAGGGCGGCGATCTGGCCAACGCGAAGACCAACCTGGCCGACGCCCGCACTAACCTCAACGAGGGCATCAAGGACCTGGATATTCCCGATAACGTGCTCGATTCGATCAAGGAATCGCAGACCGCGCAGACCGATTATGAGGAAACCAGCGATGAAATCGACTCCGAAGGCGAGGACGTCGAAGGCGGCGATGTGCCCGATATCGAGCCGGACATCTAACCGCGCCACCAGCTAACCCCAATGGCCGCGCCAGGCCCGTTGACGGCGCGGCGAGACAATGTCACCAGTCTGGACGGAGAGGATACAATGAGTCAGACTTACCCGTTTTCCGTCGTCAATCAGTACAGCCAGAAAGTCACCGTCTACTCGACATTCAATAAGACGGTGTCCAACCCGCCATCTTCCGATCCCTCCGATTACCTGCCGGTGTACACCGCGTTGGGGACCGTCGATCCGGGTCAGACAGGCAACTTCTCAACCGCGCAGTTGATCGAGCGCATCGTCGTCACGCGTGTGGCTGACGAGCTCCCGCTCAACCTCACTGTGCTCGATAATATCAGTGGCTCCGGCGGCCAGACGATCACTGTAACCACGGCTGGCGAAACGCTGGCCAACCAGGCGTTCAAGCTCTATCAGGCCGTCTGTTCACAGCCGTTTGCGCCGCTCTCGCTGCAGTTCAACGGCATCATGCTCAACGCCACCGATCCGGCGCAGTTGGATAGCCAGATTGTCGCCTTTTGCAACGCCAATGGCTACGCCGGCGTCAACATCGGCGCTTACTCCACCATCTGCTACTGGGCCACTTTTACTCTGTTCGCCTTCCCCGGCACTTACTTTGTGTATGAGCCACAGACCAACGGCACTAACTTCATTTTGCCCACCGTGCCCACGGGCACAATCACCATTGCCAACGGTGCGGCCGTCTATCAGCCGGCTGGCGGCGGCGCGCCGGTCGCGCTCACCCTTTCCCGCAGCCAGCTCACCAGCGCCAATGCAACTTCGACCTCTGGTGTGATGCTCACTGGCGTGGTCCGCGATCTTACGTGGGAAAACAAGCCAGGTCAGATCATCTACTGCTACACCGGCAAGATCGACGGCGTCAATGCCATTGCCCAGCCGTATCAGAATCCGTCCAATCCGTGGTGGGTTGTTACTTACGACCTGACCTATCTCGCTTTTCTTGGCGTGCAGTATTACATGATGGCCGATATGGCCGTGACCGTCCTCAAGACGCTTGGCCAGGGGGCAATCTGGCTCAAGAACAACATCGGCGAACTCGCCGGAAAGCTCAAGGATTGGATCAACAGCACCGGGGACGACGCGGCGCCGTTTTCCGAAGCAGGCGAGGCAGCCGAATCGATCAATGTGGATGTCGATGTGGACGTCGACGTGGATGTGGATGTGGACGTCGACGTGGATGTGGATGTGGATATCGACGTGGATATCGATATTGACGTGGACGTGGATTTCTTTGCCGTAGTCGATGTCGACGTGGACGTCGATATCGACGTCGATGTGGCGACCGACGTGGACGTTGTCACTGACGTGGATGTGGACGTGGATATAGACACCGATGTCGACGTCGAGCCCGGCTTCATCAGTAAGATGCTGCACAGCGTCGGTAAATGGATCTTCGAAAAGGCGTTCCCCGTGCTTGCGGAGAATCTCGCCATCACCATCGCCATGACCACCGCGCAGAAGATTCTCGAAGCCTGGAAGGACAAGGACGAACAGAGCCTCAAGGACCTGCAGCCGCGCCAGACCACCGGCCTGGGTCTGCTGCTGAATTACATGGTGAATCCGGCCAACTCCGTGTCCGCACGCTGGAAGACAATCGCCGATTACATTCAGCAGGACACGGCCGTGGATAACGCTTCATTGCAGTTATTGCTTGCCTCCGTGTTGACGACGAAGGATCCGCCGGAAGATCAGGCGGCGAATAACTGGCGCTGGTCGACTGCCGACCAGGATGCGCTGGTCGCACAGATGGCCACCAATACCGGGGCCAACACGTTCAAAGCATTCCAGACGCTGGCGGCCTACACTTACAAAGGCCAGACGCTGCCCATCAAGGTTGGCTGTCAGATCGGCGTCAAGTACCTGAAGCAGAGCGCCTAGACGGAGTACGCCATGGATCAGAGAAAGCAACTCCAAAACCCGTTCCCGAGCTTCCCCGCGCGCGCCGCGCATGACGCAGCCTGGGAAGAGCTGGCGCGCAACATCGCAGCAATGCCGCGGCTCTCAGCTGAGCCTCGCGAAGGCGAGCCGGCCGGACCGCGGGGGCAGTTGACCGTCATCGGTTCAGGGATCGAAACTGCGGGCTTCACCGATCTCGACGAGAGCCTCATCGAGGCCGCCGACAAGGTGTTCTACTGCGTCGCCGACCCCGCCACCGTCGTCTGGCTGAAGGCGCGGCGGCCCGATGCGTACGATCTGTACGTCCTCTACGACGAGGGCAAAGTGCGTTACATCACTTACATGCAGATGACCGAGGCACTGCTATATTACGTGCGCCAGGGTTTGAACGTTGTTGCCGTTTATTACGGCCACCCGGGCATCTTTGTGCTTTCTACGCACCGCGCCATACAGATCGCGCGGCGTGAAGGGCACTGCGCCACCATGCGGGCGAACGTCAGCGCGCTCGATACGCTGTGCGCCGATCTGGGTGTCGACCCGAGCCAGCCCGGCATGCAGACGTTTGAAGCCACGGACATGCTGATACGCGGACGCGCTCCGGATACCGGGCTCCACGTGGTGCTGTGGCAGGTCGGGGTCATCGGGGAACTGGGGTACCGCCGCGGCGGGTTCCTGAACACGGGGCTGTCGACGTTGATCGAGTATCTGCAGAGTTTTTACGGTAAAGATTACCCGGTCACCAATTACATCGGTTCGCGTTATCCTGGCGTTGTACCGGTAACTGAAGTGTACCGGCTGAGCCAGTTCCACGACCCCGAGCTGCAGAGCACGGTCACCGGCATCTCCACTTTCTATCTTGCGCCGAAGGATGTCGCGCCGGCGAACTTATCGATGATGGTGCGGCTGGGGCTCGCCACGCCTGGTTCCACGATCCGTCCGCAGGCGTCACCACTGCGCGAGATCGGCGGATATGGGGAACGTGAGTCGCCTGCGTTTGAGCAGTTCCGCACGTTCAAGGTGCCGCGCGGATATCACTGGCAGGAAGACACCGCGGCTGCGCGCTTCATTCTTGCCTTGCGCGCCGATGGCGAACTGCGCGAACTGTATTCGCGCGACCCGCTGGTGGCCGTCGGGCCGGATTGCTTCAGCGGGCTTTCCGCGCGTGAGCGATCAATGCTTGCGACACGCGACGCGGGGGCCGTGCAGCTTGCGGCCAAGGGGGCTGCCACGGTCAAATCCGTCAACACGCCGCTGCTGCATGAACTGGCCGCGGCTAAGCCGCTGGCCCGCTCCATGTACCGCGCGGCACGTCTGGCCGACTCTTCGACGCTCGCCGTGACGTTAGAATCGTGGGCTGCTTCGCATGGGCGATCAGCCGATGGCTGGCGTATGCTTGAGGATTGGGAGGCGTTGCGGCGGGGGAAACTGTTCATCTGGAACGGCGCGTATGTTTCGGCGGATCCACAGGTCATGATTTTTATCCTGGGCAACAAGCGCGATTCGCGTCAGGACCGGCTCTGGGTCAACGACGTTCTCATCCGCAACTTCCAGTTCCAGCACGGGCGCTTACGCTGGAAGGCTGCTCACGGCAATCCACACAACGGATTTGTCCACGTCGATTCGTCGCCTGCCGGAATTCGTCGGCTGACCGGCTCCATCTGGCCCGAGCGAGAGGAGGTTCCCGCGCGGCATCGTTTCTCGGCCAAAGAGGCAGATAGCGGCCGTTACCGGCTGTGCCAGTTTGTGGGCGACTATGAAGCCGGCGGAGCGCACTACCGCATTACCGTCTGTCATGATGAGGCGTCTGGGCCGTACGTTCGTGTCTTTTGCGATGGGCAACCGGTCGATGCACCGGTTGAGATCGAGCGTACGGGTCTCCGCATCGACGGTGCATTGATTCCGTTCCGGTCGCTGCTTCGCGATGGCCTTGTACCGCAGGCGTTGCGCGCGTCCTACGTGGCGCGTGGACGCATTCATCTACCTACTGTAGTGCGTGTTGGCGCTGATTCGCTGGAGATCGATGGACAGCTGGTTGCGGCGCACACCTGGCGTGGCGGAAAGTTGAAATGGAGCGGCGGCCCGGCCCCCTTCCCCACTGGCGAGCTGACGCTACTGATCGATCCCATCAGTCTGTTGCCCATGTGCTACGGAGCAGCCGGAGCGCCTGCTTTACCCATCACCGGGATGCAGCCGGCTGCGCCGCAGGACGAGTTACGCAAGCACGCCAATGAATTCGCTCTGCCGGGCTGGGCGTGGAATCACTTGGTGGATATCGCGCACTCATACAGCCACCGCGGCGGACTGTTTTTGTGGAACGCATGGGAGCGGCACAGCTTCACGCATCGCATCCTGCAGACCGTGCTCACACGGCAGAGGGCCGCGTGATAAACACCACCAATTCAGGTCTGCTCGCTTATTCCACCACTGAGTGGCCGTTTGCCGCCATTCTTTCGCGTGACGTTTTCAAGGTGAGGCAACTACACCGGCTGCACGAGTTTGTGCTGGAGAAGAAACAACGGTTGGGCGGAAAGCCGGAACTTACCTACGATGACAATCTGCGGATGCGCCGCCTTATGCAGGACTTGGGTGACGATTCGGCGTTCTACAAACTGTATCACGCTTTCATGTCGAAGGTCCTTTCGCCGGTTGCGGGTTGTCCGCTTTCCTATTCTAGCCATCCCAAAATGCGTGTGCACTTTGCCGGCACGCCCAGCGTCAGCGCCTTTCATGACGACGTCAGCGTCACCGGCCGCATTGACCAAGTCAATCTGTGGATCCCGTTCACCGATGTCGAAGGCTCGGCGTCGATGTGGGTTGAATCCGATTGCGGCTGTGGCGACTATGCTCCCGTCGCCGTCAAGTACGGCCAGGCGCTCATCTTCGACGGCGGCTATCTGAGCCACGGGACTTACCCCAACAACACCACCACCACCCGCATCAGCATGGATCTGCGGTTTTCCCTTAAGAATGGCCGCACGCGTGAAGACGGCATTTGGCTTCTGGATCGCGTGCTTTCGCGCCTTGCGGCGCGCAACTCGAAGTCGGTCGAATTTCATACAAGGGGGACTACATGACAAACTCAACCTTCTTAAACGCGGCAAGCCCCGGTCCGGGTTCAGCCGTTGTTATCACTTTTGGCCCCGACGGCAAGGCCGAAGCCAAGCACGTCGCCGCCAATTTTTCCAGGATGCAGTTCGCCCAGTCTGGCGCGGTCGTGGGAGGACAGCTGAACTTCACGTCTCAGAAGGCGGAAGATCAGACGGCGCTCAGTGCGAGTTCGGCGCAGTTCAACGCCAGCGGCAAGCCGTCAACGCTGCAATCGGCGATCAACGACCGCCGCACGGGCGTGCCGTACCGCAAGTTGGCGATCGATCTGAGCGGGCTTAGTTACTCGGTGGCAAATCGCATCGCAGCGGGCGAGATCAAGTTCAGTGCAAGCAACGCGGAGAATGCGGCGAAGGTCTCCGACGGCGCCGTGTCGTTCGCCTCTGAATCACTTGCCGCGCTCAACCTCACGCACTATGTTTCCGATGGCTCGGGCACCGTCGGTGGTTACTCCGGGATCAACTTCGCCAAGGCGCAGTTCCTCGGCGATCAGATTGTCGGCGGCCATGTCGAGATCTCCATCAAGAGCCCCAATAATCTTCCCACTTCGAACTCAAAGCTCCATTTCACGTCCGTGGGCTTGCCCACTTCAATGCACACCGACGTTTATTCCTCGAACGGGGCCGATTTAAAGGCGAGCACAGTTACCGATTTCAGCGCTGCTGTGTTCGATCCCCGCCGCCACATCTGGTCCGGCCAGGTCGCGGCCACCACATCCGACCCGCAAGGCCGCGTCAAGGCGCACGCCGTAGTCAAATACACCAACGGAGCGCCGGTTTCGGCCAAAAATCAGACATTCGGGCAGGCGGGCCAACTGCTCGCTTCGATCGAAACCGATTTTGCAGGCGCGCAGTTCAACAACCGCAACCATGTTGTCAATAGCAGTATCGCCGTGAGATGTTTCCGGCCTGATGGTTCGCTGCTGTCATCGGCGACGGTGACCTATGACGCTTCCGGCAACCCCGCGTCGCGCACCACTCATATGTACAAGGCCGATGGTGTCACCCCACTCTCAACGATAGTCCAGGATTATTCGGCGGCCGTCTTCGATCACCACCGCAAAGTTGTTAGCGGCCAGGTCAAGACTACCATCACGCCTGCCGGATGTTATGCGACCACACGGACCGTTCGTCTATATCAGGGATCGCACAACTACTCTGCCAAAACAGTCACGATGCTCGACGCCGCCGGGGCTCCCGTGCAGACTACCACCACCGTCCACCGCCCAGACGGCACGCTCGCCCAGACAGTGACCCATACCAGCTCGACGCTCGCCACGGTGACCCAGTACGGAATCGACGGAAAGACAGTAATCAAGACGTACACCGTCGATTACGGTGCCGCGTCCGTTTCGAACGGCAGGGTGATCGGTGGCTCCCTCGCGGTCCAATCCGTGTGCGGCGACCAGCGCCCGCTCGCGACGAGCAGACTTGCCTACCTGTCGTGATATTATTACGGGCGACTGGGCCGTGCGTGTGTTTGAAGGTAAGGGGTCGAAAAGGAATTTGTGCAAGCATGACCATTGAAAGATTCCTTTGTCACCGCACACGGAACATTCCCACTAGAACGGACCCAAGCCTTTGTAAGGGAGAGACGGAAAATGCGAAGCTTACAAGCTGAAAACCACAAATTCACGACGACGTGCTCTTGCGAGAATCCCATCGAATGTCTGCGACACATGTTTGTCGAGATGACGCAAAAGCGTCGAGTGGAGAAGGAGGGGCAGTGCCCCGCGCGGCGGCCGGTGTTTCTGCGCACGCATGGAATTCTGAGAGGGCAACTTCGCTTCTTAGATACTATCCCTCTTGGCTACCGGCATGGGCTCTTTGATAATGGCGGCGAGATTCATCCCGTGTACGTTCGGTATTCTTCAGACTTATCAGACGGCCGGCCTGACTGGATGAGTACCATTGGTGTGGGAATCAAAATCTTTGATATCCGTGGCGAGAAAGTGGTGAGTGATGACGGAGCCAACACTGCGGACTTTCTCCTTCAGAACGTTCCGTTCTTCTTTGTAGACAACGCCAGGGACATGTGCGAATTCACCAAAGCCAGCTTTGAAGGCTGGGGGGATGAATGGGTACGCGAGCACTCCCCTTCGACGAATGCGCTTCTGGATCAAATGGCCAAACCCATCCGTTCGGTGTTCGACACTCAAATGTGGAGTGTGGTGCCCTTTCGGCTTGGTGAAGGGTATTGCAAGTACATGCTACGTCCGGGCAGTTCTACTTTTGCAATGGATCCAGATATCAACGACCCGTGTTTCCTCGGTAAAGATTTAGCCGCGCGTCTCTTGGCGGGCCCAGCGACGCTGGATATGTACATTCAAAAACGGCCTGAACCAGGAACGTTCAGTCAGACCTACATTGACGAACATTTCCCACTCGATCAGGCGACCGTGATTTGGGATGAAAAGGCCGCGCCACCCGTTAAGGTAGCAACGATCGAACTCCCCAGTCAGGATATCAAGCAATTGGAGCAGGAGGTTTACGGGGATTGGTTGGCATTCAATATTGGACGTGTGCCGAAGGGGAACGAGCCGGTTGGGAGCATTGCTGAGGCCCGCATGAGTATTTACCAGACCAGTGCCAATTATCGGCGGGAAACGAATGGGCAGCCGACGCCGGAGCCCAGCGAACCCGGTCAGCCTGAGATCCAGAATCCCCAATGTCCTTTCCCGCATCACCCTGCGCAAGAACAGCCCAAAGCCCTCACTAAAGAGCAAATTGAGCAGATCACCCACGTACGAATTCACCCTGGTATTGGTGTTGCGCGTCTGGGCAACAGCACATCGGAGTACGCTATCGGCCCTGAAGTGCTGCACCCAAAACAGACGGAGTTTGGTGCCACTCGTGATGCGGGTGGTGCGATCAAGCGGCAGGCAGCACGGTTCCGTGTCTATGGGTACGATAAGTATGGCAACGTGGTGGCCGAAATACATCAGTCCTCCAATTCCAGTATTGAGTGGTCTGTGCACGTCGCCAACCGTAAGGCTCAGTGGTACGAATTCAACGCGGCGATGGACATCCCCGCGACAAAGAACATCTCAGTTCCACTTCGCAATCCAGACGTTAAAGGCAGCGGTCGTGCCGCCTTGTGCATTGATCCAGGCGAGAAGAAGATCATGGGGATCAGCATGAACGATTCGAGCTATGTATTGACCGGAGCCTTTCAAGGCACCACGGTAACGCTGGGGGAGCTACGGACAGATGCGGTGGGCCGCTTGCTGTTCCTGCCTGGGTTCGGTGTTTCAGGTAGCCCATCCCAACAGCCTGTCTATAACCCCGCGGTACCAAGCAGCTTCAACAATGCATCCGGGTGGTATGACGACATGTCAGATGGCCCCGTACGAGCACGTGTTATCCTGGGCGATTGCGAGTACGAGGCCGACGCAGCGTGGGTTACGGCGGCGCCGCCAAACTACGCGCCTGACTTAACGGGCTTCCGCAATCTGGATGATCTGCTGCGGGGCGTATACATCGAGAGCGGCCTTTTGGAGGTTCCGAATCGAGTTTCATTCCAGGAGCACGTGCGTCCGATTTTGGAGAGACTGAACAAGTTGCAATGGGTCAACAAGGGGTTCCTCGCGCTGTATGGTGCGGGAGCGCCGATGAACTTTAGTGATCCCCAGTTGATGGACAAATTAGGGACTCCTCCAGAAAGCAGTCTCTATCCCGACCCCTATGCCGAACTTCGCAGAGTCGTCTACAACAGCTTCCGGACCACCACGGGAACGACACCCGCCATGTCGGCATGGCCACCGATGTATGGGGATACATTTGGGTATTCCGACCCGGCAAACAGTACTGAGGTGGCAGCACAAACATATTTCCGCTTGCCCGCATATTTCGACTACATTCTGAGCGCATGGGTGAAGGGACAGTTTGTGGGGGACTACGACTCGGAATTCACGCAGCCAGACACACTCGATGACGTAGACCTGCAAAAGCAGCCTGAGATACTTGATCGAGCCGCCATGCACTTTTGCCTTGCTGACGCGATGCATCCAGGCTGTGAACTGACTTGGCCGATGCGACATGCCTCCATGTACCGGGCTCCATACCGCTTACGAATGAGGGCTCATGGAGTAGCCGAACCAAGCTATGGCAGCACTCTCACTCAGGCAGACGTATTGAGGGTCAATGGACCACTATATGATCAGGGGCCTGGTGATCTGACGCGTTGGATGGCGATTCCATGGCAAGGAGACACAGCCTATTGCCGCTCAGGGTATGATATGGAATACGATCCGTACCTACCGACGTTCTGGCCTGCGCGTGTGCCGAACCAGGTGTTGACCTTGGCAGATTATGAAACCCTGTGTGACGAGAAACGACCAATGCCTGTTAGGGTCGCCTCGTTCTACAATCGTCCAAGCTGGTTACGGCAGTTGCCGGCACAAAGCTCAGCGCCTGATCAGATGATGTACGTGATTCAGCATTTCGGCGAAATGGGTATTCTCGAAGCAAAGCCGCGTCCAGCGGACATGGCTTGGCTACCAGAATTTCTCTATGTTGAAAACCTGACGGCTGTCAAACAAGCTGAGATGAGAGTGGCCCACCAGCTCTTTGCTGAACGGTATCCGGAACTTGGGCCACACGACCGGCTGTTAGCCGAAGCAGGTTGGTTCAGCGAAGAACAGCGCAACGAATTTCTCACCATTAAGATGAGAGGGAATTGACAGGCTCTGTGCTATATGACGTGATTGTGGCTGGTGCCGGCCCAGCTGGGGTGGCTGCCGCCACGGTTGCCAGTCAAGCAGGATTTCGGGTGTGTCTATTGGGTGAGACCAGCGGACAGCAGTTGAAAGTTGGCGAGTCCCTTCCAGGGGCTGCACTTCGCTTGCTGCGAAGATTAGGCATTCTACATCTCTCAAGCATACTACGCAGCGATGAGTTCAAACCTTGTGTGGCGAATGCCTCAATGTGGGGCAGCGACGTGTGGATCTACAGAGATGCAATTGCCAATCCTGAGGGAGGTGGCTTTCACATTTTACGACATCGATTTGATGCAGCATTGCTGGACCACGCGATTTCAGTAGGTGTAGACTTCGTGCCGGCAAAACTAAATTCTGTATCCCAGGGAGGCGGGTCGCACGTACTGGTCACGGCTGCAGGAATAGGAATGTTATCTGGCCGATTTGTGGTGGATGCCACTGGGCGTGCTGCGGCTGTAAGTACGAAGCTGGGCGTACGGAGAAAACGGGTAAGTGAGCAAACTGCTGCAGTAGGCTGGTTTCGCCATAGTGATCAAGATGCAGACAGCACGACCCGTGTGAAGGGAGTTCAGGACGGCTGGTGGTACACGGCAAGGCTTCCTCAAGGATTACGGGTCATCATCTTTCACGGTCTTTCAACTGAGGTCTCGAGACTGAAGAAACTACCAGATCGATTTGTGGAGTGGGCGAATGATGTGCACCTCGTGCCCTATAACTTGTCACTGGACCATGCTGTTCGACCTATAAAATGTGTGGATGCGAGTATGGGGATATGCGAGTGCATTGCAGAGGCCACTTGGCTGGCGGTTGGCGATGCGGCACTTTCCTTTGACCCGTTGTCCTCCCAAGGTTTATTGTTTGCGTTGTATAGCGGCATACGTGGTGGGGAGACCGTCATACAGTGCCTTGCTCATCCAGCCTCCATCCAATCTGCCCTGAGTGAGTATCGGGTGAAGGTCCGCAGGGTGTTTGAATCCAATCAACTGACGCGACGCCTGTTTTACGAGAGCGAACGCCGGTTTTTTGAGAGTGCTTACTGGAGGACCCAGCGGGGAAATTGAGCTGAAGCGATATGATATTTCCTGGGTCTTCTCCTTCCCAAGTGAGTGATTTGGGCCTGATCTCATATTGGGTCGAGCATGCAGGTGAGTGAAGGTAAAAAGGACTCAAAGAGGGTCAAGACTTACAATCCCACAGGATGATGAGATCACATGCCACCCACTACCGCCTGTTCCATCCTCGCCGGCGGCCCTGTCCCTCAATGTGGCCTCCGCCTGCACCTATCGCGGCCAGCGACGCAGATAGGTCCCGATGCGGGTCGAAGCTGCACTGCGCTCATAAGACTGTGACACCTTCGCCAGACACCGCACCACCGCGACACTGTCCGAGGAAAACCGAAAGTCCAGGACATCGAACCCTCGCGCGATGCGCCCAATGATCGTCTTGTCCGAATGCTGACGCACCAACAGATCGGCCCTTACCTCATTCACATGGCGTAAGAGAGGATGTCATACGCATTGACTTACTCATTTGAAGCGGCTCCCCTCTAGCGCGTGCTACTGCCTGCAACTCCCCACCGAAGCTTATCCCTTTCCCCTTGAAAAATTACTAGTGGTTGGGCGGGAAACGGCTGAATCGGAGGACCACTAAAGCCGTCGGCTCCCTGACTAGAGGCGATTCGGGGCTAGAGCCATTCGGCCCAGGGCCAAAAGATTCTTAGCCTCAACTTCGAAACCTCCTGCTCATTAGTGTCATTTCTACGTGACTCGTCCTCGTTCGTACTCTCTCGCTCATGAATACATCCAATTCACGATCCGCGCATCCTTGCATCTGGCGCGGCGATTCGGGTACTGCTCCTTCGTCTTGCGAACTGTTTACGACGAAGGAGCCTGAACCGACTGCCTCATCTATCACCTTTACCGCTCAACACTAGAGTCCCCTCCTGTCCTCTGCTGACCGCTCGTGACCCCTCGCGGGTACTTTCGTGAAGTCCGTCAGCTTCAGTAGGGTCGGGACCATATTGAGCCGCCGCGACACGAGGAAGCGCATGCACGCACCCTGGCTGACCATTCATGAACTGGCCAAGGCCCTCAAAGTGAGCACCAAAACCGTACGCCGGGCCTATCTCCGTGGCGAGATCCCGGTGCAGCGCATCTTTCGGTTCGTCCGGTTCGACCTCGAACAGGTCAAGGAGGCCATGCGGCGAAACGGCGAGACCTACATTGAGGCTGGACCGAGGAACGGAGCGAGCCGCCGCGCGCCCGGCGGCGCCAGCCGACGGCGCGACGGGCAGGAAAGCCCCCGCATAGTCAAACGGGGGCGCAAATTCCAACCACGTCCACGGAGGTCTGTATGAGTACCTGGTCCATGTCGATTGGATGGCTTCGGTTTACCGTTCCTTCTTCCACGGTGGAGACTCTCAAGAGAGTACTCGGTGAGGGGGACTGGATCCGAGACGAAAAGGGCTATGAAGGCTATCGCGAGGTCTGGATCTGTCGCGGCAATGACAGCGGCTATGGCCGGATTGCCACCGGAGCCAAACGTGCGCCTCGAGAAGTCCATGTCGATCTCTCCCAAGAACTGATCAGTCACTGGAGCTACGACAAGTTTCATCAGCTCGCGGCGTGGGTCTTCGATCAGAAGGGACACTTTGGTCGGATCGATGTCGCCCTCGATGATCGCCTGGGCGTGATCGACGTCGACGGCGTCTACGAGGCCGTGGCGAAGGGCCACTGTGTCTCACATTTCCGGCAGTGCCGGATCATTGGCGGGCTGGATGTGCCATCGGGGGCTGACCGAGGGAAGACGCTGGCCCTGGGCTCTCGCCAGTCAGAGAGCTATCTCCGGATCTACGACAAGGCCGCGGAACAACGAGCCAAAGAGAAGCCGGTCGACGGCCCCTGGATGCGCTGGGAGATGGAGTGGAAGCGGGAACGGGCCCAAGCCGTGGGCCTGGCCTTGTCTACCCTCGATCAAGAGTCGTTTCAGAAATATATCGTCGGGGTGTTTCGCACTGCCGTGGATTTCCGGGCCTGCACGAGAGCGGACGATCCGAAGGATCGCTATTACGCGCCCATCTTAGGTTGGTGGAAGACCCTCACGGAGGGCATGGCTCGGGCCAAGCTGGCGATCGTGCAGGCGGTCAAGACGATCGAACAGGTCAAACGCTGGGCGGAGAAGAGCTTGGCCCCCACCTTAAGCCTGCTCTGTGCCCATCCCGAAGCCGGGGAACGGTGGCTCGTCAGGACCATCGTTGATGGCGTGGATCGCTGGCGCAGCAAACATCTCGCGCTCTTACAGAACGGTCGAGATCTCGAGAACACGAAACGCCGGCTGCACTGGTGGAATCCCCGGGACGGATTCTCCGCGGCGTATGGCAGCGGGATGGCCTAACCAGCACCGCGCACACAAGTCCTGAATGAGGACTCACACTACGGAGGACGTCATGAAACAGACTTCGAGCCAGACAGTGAAACTCCTCAATGAGGAACGAGCCCTCCTCATGAGTCTCGCGGCGAAACGAGACGCCAGTTATTCCGACATCCTGCGGCTGGGACTCTATCAGCTCGCCAAACTTGATGGACTGGAGGCGCTCTTACTACAGGCCGTCCAGGCGCGTCTCGAGCATGTGTGTGAGGTCGAGGCCGTGTGGCAGGGCGTTCGCGTGAATGAGCCTGCCGCAGCCCACCACTTAACGGACGGATCACGTCAGACAGCGGTACAGACGGGAGGCAGCTGATGGCGACAGATCCTTCGAATCCCATGCGTACACGAGCCGGCGCTCGAACCACTCAGACGAAGCGGTCCGGAGTGGATGGCGAACGCCGGGTCCTCTGCCGTCGCTGCCAGAGCGGGGTGCTCTCGCTGTTCATGTGTGGCCCCCGATTGCGTGGCCGTTGTCAGGACTGCGGCACCGTGTGGGTCTATGTGTGGTCCTGCACTAAGCAGGGCTGGTTTCCATGGTCCAACTCATAACAATCAACCAGGAGGAATGACATGTCGAAGTTTGTCGCAACGTGCGTGGTGATGGGTGTCAAGGCGAGACCGAGTCAGGACGGCACCCGGACCTTCCGGAATGCCGTGCTCTATTTCGAGGAGGACACGACCACCTTGGAAGCGAACATCTCTGAGGACCACGAGGCCCTCTATAAGCAGATGGAAGCCAACAAGATGAAACTGGCCCAAGTCACGGTGAATCTCCGCGAGTTTAAAGGCCAACGGTTTATCGACATCACCGGCTACCAGCCGATCACGCAGGGGGCAACAGCGGGCTCCCACGGGCATCCAAGCAAGTAAGGCGTGAGACGGTCTTTCATGATCTTCACCGATCTGACCTTGGAGCAACAACTCACATGGACGATGTTCTATCTCGCGTGTTTTCTCACCGGCCTGCTGTCCGGGCGGCTCTAAGCCTCAGTACGTACAGTCTCTTTCTGTACGTCCTGGGCGTCATGGTGTGCTGGGCGCCGGCAACTGCGTTGGCGGGCTCCTATGCGCGAATCGCCACCCCGGCCGCCCAGGCGGTGACACTGGCGGCGCAGCGGGGGGCGATCAGTACGGCGCTCGGCAGTGCGATTGCCCAGGCGAGTGGCACGAGTGTCGCGGTGCGGCTGGTCACGGCCGGGGCCGGGGGCTGGCCGGTCTTGGGCGTGCTCGCGGGATTGACGCTGCTGTCCGTGGCGCTCAATAACGGGCAAGTGGCCGAGATCAAGAACGCCACGGCTGGCCCGAGTGGGGTGTCGGTGGATGGGGTGGTGGTCCCGCAGGGCACGTTGCATCCGTGTCCCGGCCATCCGGATTGTGACGCCAGCGCCGCACAAGGGATTTCCATCCCCACCACGTATTGCCTCACGGGTCCGCCCTATCCGACGGTGCCGGCCGGATGGCAAGGCTGGTTTCTCAAGCCGTCGGGGTGTTGGGCCTATCCTGAGCCGGGAGCGTCTCCCGGTGTCCTCGTGCCCGGGCTGCCCGCCACGCCGCAACAGGTGACGGACTATCTCAATAACCTTCCAAGCAGTGATCCGAATTCCATCGACAGTAATGCCTCGCCCGTTGGGTCGGGGCACACGGCACCCGGCGCCGATTCCGTGACCACGATCCCCATCGATTCCACGGACGTGTCGACTCAGGTGGTCCCCGCCTCACAGGTGACCCCCGATGATGTCGTGGTCAACTCGGATGCGACGCCACCGGCGGGAACCCAGACGACCTCCAGCACCACCCAACAGACGACCACAACCACCACCACGACGACGAATCCCGATGGCTCCACGACGACGCAGGATGACAGCACCACGACCGTGCAATGTTCCACAGGGGAGCATGACCTCCGCTCGTTCGGCTCCATCCTCGACGAGCATCTTACGACGTGGAGAGGATCCGGGATTGCGGGACAACTCGCCTTGCTCCAGTCCCTCACCTGGCCGTCGGATCTGCCGACGATCGCGCTGAACTCCTCCCTATTGGGAAATTTCTCCGTCAACTTTAATGACTGGTCGACCATGTTCCTGGCCCTCCGGGCCATCGTCATCGCCGGGGCGAGTTTCGCGGCTTATCGCATCATCTTTGTAGGGAACAGCTAAGCCATGACGGCCCTCTTGAACCTCATCTACTGTTTTCTCCTCGATATGATCCTCTCCTTCGCCGATGTCTGGAAGGGGGGTTGGGATTCGGTCCTCAGCGTGGCCGATCAGCTCTTGGCCTCGGTCGGGACTGGTTCCCTGAGTGCACCCGTCATCCCCATGCAATACACCTGGGTCCTCGGAGCCACCGGCATGAGTCAGGCCGTGGCGATCATCGCCTCCGCGATGTTGGTCCGGTTCACGTTGCAAGCGATTCCCTTTGTCCGGTGGGGCTCATGATCACCTTACTCGAAGGCACCCCTGGCAGTGGGAAGTCCTATTATGCGGTGGCGGACTATCTCTTGCCCTGGCTTCGGGCTGGGCGTCGTCTCTACGTCGCGGTGGATGGGTTCTATCTGGATCGGCTGGCCCTCTTCGAAGGGCGACCGCTTCCGGAGATCCAGAAACAAGTGACCCTCTGGACCGAGCGAACAGCCATTCCCTCGCTCCTCCTCTCGATTGAACCAGGCTCGGCGGTCTGCCTCGACGAGGCCCAGACAATCTTCCGGGCGAAGGAGAAGGTGCCGGGGGAGATCCTGCGGTGGCTCGAGACGCATCGCCATTATGGCGTGGATCTGCTGCTCATGGCCCAAGACTATCGGCAACTGACCTCGGGCGTGACCCGCTTGGTGGAGAGCACGATCAAGTTTCGCCGCATGGAACGGTTCGGGATGCGCCGACGCTTCCAGGGTTTTGTCCGGGGTAATCCGGAAGAGACCGAGGTCATCCGCACCCTCATCGGACGCTACGAGCCCAAGATCTACGCCTACTATTCCAGTTATGCGACAGGTGGCATCACGGAGGAACGACGGATGAAAACGATCCTCTCAAGTCCCTTGCTTTTAGTCGGGCTGGTGGGTCTCATCGGAGCCCTTGGCTTCATCGGGTGGGGGACGTGGTTCTCGGGGACGAAGCCCTCCGCCGCGCAGCTTCCCCCTCCACCGAACAATGGGAAGCCCGTGTTTGTGCCACCAGCGGAGAACCAGTCAGCAATCGACAGCATCGCACCTCCATCAGCGACGAGTCCAAGTCTTGTCACTCAGGAACGACTGCGCATTGAAGGCGGCATCGTCATGAATGGCAAGGCCTACTGGGTCGATGCGCAGGGGCGCATTCTAACCGCCGGTCAGATCACCGCCTTGGTCGGGGCGCCAGTGACGGAGCAGATCGTGAATGGCGTTCCTTCTCTCGTGTCTGATCGGATTGTCTGGGGTGGCGAAGGGAGTCCACCGGTTCTTCCTCAACTGCTGGCTCGGCAACCGCTCGATGAGGTGGCTGCCGAGTCGTCACCACTGCTCAATGAGCAAGAGAACAAGCCGGATGTGAAATGTATCGGCGTCGATAACCAGGAGCGTGCGTGCGATGGATCAAGCCGCGATTGATGCCGCGGTCTTCTGGGCAGCGGCTCTGTATCTCGGGGGCTTCACGGTCGGCATCATCGTGCGGTTGATGCTGGGTCCGTACTTGTAGCCCAGAAAGGAGGTGAGGCATATGAAGAAGTTCTGGCAAGGTCTCTCCGTGGCCGTCCTCGGGACCCTGATCGGCGCACACACCGCGCTGGCGCAGGTGTTCCCGGTGGATACGGCCAGCACCACGACGATCTCCAACGTGAAGGCCGATATTGTGGCCTGGGGCGTCGTGTTCATCGGGGTGGCGCTCACGATCTACGCCTATAAGCGGGTCAAATCGCTGGTCCACTAAGGCGTCGGCCGAGTGGCTCCTGCAACGCGTGGCAGGAGCTGCTCTGTGAACGCGAGAGAATGAACGAGAAGAAGCAGAAGAGAACGTCATCGACGACAACGGACGAAGGACGACGACGCGAAAGATAGAGGACAACATCATGGTGTGGGCCACGGTCGCATCGGATCTGCAGCAACTGGGCAACGCCCTCTCGGCGGACATCATCGGCTGGGGAGCGGCAGTCATCGGGATCGCGCTGACAGCCTCCGCGGTGCTCTGGGTCTTGCGGATTCTCCGGAGCTGACCCTCAGGGCCAGCCGTCGTCGGCAAAGCTGAAATGACGTGCCTCCCCGAGGATGACATGATCCAACAACGTAATGCCCAACAGGTCCCCGACCTCCCTCAGTCGTTTGGTCAAGAGTCGGTCTTCCTGACTGGGCGTGGCGTCTCCCGAGGGATGGTTATGGCTGGCCAACCAGGCCGCGGCGTTCATCATGATCAGTGGCTTGAACACTTCTCGCGGATGGACGATCGAGAGCGTCAATGTGCCGACCGACACCAGATTGATTCCGATGACGCGATGTTTGGCATCGAGTCCGCAGACGAGGAAGTGCTCACGATCGAGGCCCTCAAAACAGGGCCGGAACAATTGGACGGCGGTGATCGAATCACGAATGGGTTCAGCCGCCCCGGTTCCCTCCGTCTCACAGACGAGCGTGACCCGATACCGAGGGGCTCGATACGGCTCCGATGGCCTGATGGATTCCAATGGCTGACTGGCTGCTGCTGCGAGTCGCGCTGCGTTCTTCATCCGAGTTCCTCCTTCAACAATGTGCCCCACCCCGCACAACACACGGGGGTGGGGCAGAAGGAGGACGAGGGCGGAGCGTCTCGCAGCGGGCAGGCCTGGACGGAGAGAAGAACGGACAGAGTGACTTCTGGAAGGCCTGATCCGCTGCTCCCCCGCGAGAGCCCGCCCCCGCTGGGAGCTCAGTCTTCACTCCGTGCCGGCGGCGACGCGGGCGCATCCCGGGGACAAGGGGGTGTCGCCAGACTCCCCCGATTGAATAGCGATAACAGGTGACGCCATGTTATTGACGGTGAAGGAACTTGCAGAGCAGCTCCATATCAAACCGGCGACCCTGTATGCGTGGGCGGCACACAACAAGATCCCCTGCCTGAGGATCCATGGCCTCCTGCGGTTTGACCGGCAGACGATTCATGACTGGCTCCGCTCCTTCGGAGTGAGCAGACACAATCAGGGATTGGTCATTGGACGCCCGCATAGGACGAGCGACTCTGTAGATGCCCTGATTGCGAGCGCGAAGCGGGCTGCCTATACTGCCCACCACGGGGAAACCAGACCGAAATCAAGCCTCATCGGAAAGGAGGAGGACGATGGGGCTCGTGAAGCGTAATCACGTCTGGTGGATGAGTTTCATGTATCAAGGGCGCCAGGTTCGTCGCAGCACAGGGACGACGGACAAACGATTGGCGGAATCGATCCTGTGCAAAGTGAAGGTGCAAATTGCCGAGGGACAGTTCTTTGAGCGGCGTGAGGAACAGGAGCGGACGTTTCAAGAGATGATGGATCGCTATGTCCAGGAACGTGCCGTGATGAAAGCGCCAAAGAGTCGCGAGCGCGATCGGGCCGCGTTACATCATCTCCTGCCAGTGTTCGGGGACAAGATCCTGGCTGAGATTTCGGCGAAGTTGCTGGCCGCCTATAAGGCCCAGCGACGGATCGAGCGAGCTGCTCCTGCGACAATCAACAAAGAGCTGCAGCTGGTCCGTCATGCGTTCAATCTGGCGATGCGCGAATGGGAATGGTGCCGGGAGAACCCCATGCATCGGGTGTCGATGGAGCCTGTGCGAAATGAAGTGGATCGTTGGTTGACGGCTGATGAAGAGGACCGTCTCCTTGCCGCTTCGTCGCCCTGGCTTCAAGAGATCATCCGCTTTGCGCTCAACACCGGGATGAGACAGGGGGAGATCCTCAACCTCCAATGGCAGGATGTGGATTTCACCCGTGGGACGCTCATCGTGATGAAGAGCAAGAATGGCACACGGCGCACCATTCCATTGAACAGCACGGTGTACGAGTTGCTGGCCGCCAAACAAGCTGTCACAGGGGCATCATCAGGACCGGTCTTCAAGACGCCGCTGGGCAATAGGCTCAAAGTGCGATTCTTAGTGCGGGAGTTTTGTGAAGCACGGGATCTGGCCGGGATTCCCGATTTCCGCTTCCATGACATGCGGCACACGTTCGCGACTCGTTTGGTGCAACGTGGGATTGATTTGTACAAGGTCCAACGGCTGCTCGGTCACAAGACCGGGACCATGACGCAGCGCTACGCCCATCATTCGCCGGAGAGCTTGCGGGATGGCGTGAACGTGTTGGAAGAGGCTCGGCAGGACCGCGTTAGCACAAAACTAGCACAAGGCTAAGGGACAACACGTATGGTGGGGCAGGGTCATCACGCTAACTTGTTGATTGTAGTGGTGAGCCGGCTGGGACTCGAACCCAGGGCCCTCGCCTTAAAAGGGCGATGCTCTACCGACTGAGCTACCGGCTCGAATAGGGGCTACTAAGGTATTGATATTGTTTATATTTTAAGACGTTTTCCCTTAGAGTATACTTGGAGTGGGATCTTATTAACACCACAATACTCTTCGATGTCTCTAGTCGTCAAGGAATCCCTCATCAAACTTCGGGATGGACGTTTACATCTCTACCAACAGAACGACTCAAAGAACTGGTTATGGCGCACTTTCATCAACGGTAAGTACGTAGTTCGTTCCACCAAAAACGACAACCTTGCGCTTGCAAGATCCATCGCTGAACACGAATACGACAAACTGCGCTTTCAAACTACCACACCGAACGGAACAGTAGCACACAGTTGGGATGAATGTGAACGTGGATTTCTCAACTCGCTAGCCCATCGCGAATCTGGGAGACCAGTTCTTGCTAGAAACTATAAGGTCAAGTTGGGCATTCTGAGGCAGTATTTTCACACCTATCCGATTCACACGATCAAGACCAGAGATATTCACGGGTATGTTCAGTGGAGAAGACATAGCTATCAACCACCTTATAATAACTATCACTCTCAAACAGTTTCCGATAAGACCTTACGATCCGACTTCCTTGCGCTCCGACAAGTCTTAAAATATGCAAAGGAGGAAGAATGGATTACGGCAATCCCCGGTTTCCCCACACTAGAGGTAAAGCCTCGTCCTGGGGGCTGGTTCACTCAGGAGGAGTTAGAAAAACTATTCACTCATAGTCATCACTTGATTAATCAGCACGACGGCGTATCTGACGAGGAACATACGCAAAGAGTTTATACTGATTGCTACATGAAGTGGCTTCTCTATACGGGCATGAGAGTAGATGAAGCTCTACGAGTCCAATTCCAGGATGTAACAGTCCAAGACCCTGACCTACTTGAATCCCTCCAGGATCGTTGTCTTTTTGTACTAGTCAAACATGGGAAGCTCAGTTATCGCAAAGATCCAAGCGAGATGATTGGACTCGCTCCGGGTGTGCTAGCTTTCTCCAAACTGAAAGAGATCACACCTAATTGGCAACCGAAAGATCGACTATTCGGTAGAAATCCTCGCGAGAGAGTTCAAGAACTTTTCGCGAAAGCAGGAGTGCTGTATGACGAGAGGGGTCAGCAGCGTACTGCTAAAAGTTTTCGTCATACGTACATAATGAGAAGTCTGATTGCTGGCGTGGATGCCTACGTCCTCGCGAAGAATTGCCGAACAAGTGTAAAAATGATTGAGGAATATTACGGCAGCTATCTTACGGCAAGAATGAAACGACTTGAACTGACAAAGATGTTCGCACCGGTCAAACTTGAGGGGGTGGATGAATGAGAGTCGCTATCTATGGACGTGTCTCAACGACTGGACAATCTACCGATGTGCAACTTCAGGAATGTCGCGCATACGCAAATCGCTGTGGATATCAAGTCGTTGGAGAGTACTGTGACACGATCAGCGGAACAACGGGCAAGGATGACCGTCCCGCATTGACCAGACTCTTGGAGGATGCGTTTGCCAGGAAGTTCGATGCCGTGGTTATTTACAGCATCGATCGGCTTGGAAGATCACTCAAAAATTGTTTAGAAATTCTGGAGTCGCTCAAGGTGCATCGAACCGATTTCATCAGCATCAAGCAACAGATCGATACCAGTTCCCCAACCGGGCAATTGATCTTCAATCTCTTCGCGTGTCTGGCATCCTACGAACGGACCCAGATCCTTGAGAGAACGGCGTTAGGTCGCGAACGAGCGAAGGCGCGGGGGGTGAAGTTTGGGCGTCCATCCAAGATGAATGAAAGTGTTGCTGAAGCGGTGCGATTGCTTCGGGAGAGGGGGGCGGGGATCAAAGACATTGCGAAATCGCTTCAGATCGGCGTGGGAAGTGTCTATAAAGCACTCAGGACAGCGGCGTAAATCCGTTGGTAGTTGACAGTACTTACTAGGGGAAGTAGCCTTACCCGAACCACAACATATTGAAAGCAGAGTATTTATTCTGCAACCCTCAGATATACGGAGCTTTTTTCAGTACGAGATGAACAAATAAGGAGACTCCATGGACCGCGTAGATTACGAGTCGGTTGTGATTCAGGACCTCCTAAACTTCTACTCCCGTCAAGAGTTAAACATAACTCCTTGGTATCAACGCCGCGCCGTTTGGAATCAGCCGCAAAAGGCGTATCTCATAAACACCGTTCACGAAAAGAAGCCCGTCCCAAGTATTTACATTCGACACACCATTGACCTTGATCATGAGCGAAGCATCAAGGAAGTAGTCGATGGTCAGCAACGTGTGCGGTGCTTTATCGAGTATAAAGAAGATAAGTTTCCCGCCCCCCATCCAAACCACAAGAAGCACGTGAAGTACTCAGATCTGAGCAAGGAGGAAAAGACTCGGTTTCTTTTAACGGCACTTTCTGTTGGATATTTAGTTAATGCAACGGATGGGGATGTAATCGAAATTTTTGCGCGAATTAACTCGGTAGCAAAAACACTAAATCCTCAAGAAAAACGGAATGCTCAATTTAGTGGTGAGTTTAAGAGGTTTACCCTTAAGGAAGCAGTCGATCGCCTGCCATTCTGGCGACGGTTTGGGATTTTCACTGATAATGATATATCCCGCATGGCTGAAGTCCAATTTGCATCGGACTTGGTTATGAATCTAAGGGAGGGGTTGCAGGACTTTTCCGCTCCTCGCCTCACCACATATTACAGGACTTATGATGAGGAATTTCCAGACCAAGATCTTCTCAAGAAGAGACTCGAACGAATCTATTCGCAATTACTAGAACAAGGCGACCATTTAAAAGGCACCATTTTCTGTCGCCCGCAAATCCTTTTCAGCCTCATGTTAATTCTGGACAAGAAGGGTTCGCTACCAAAGCAGAAGGTTGAACAATGCATAACTGATCTGGATTCCAAATTTGAAGCAGTCCGGTCGGGAGATACTCCTTCTGCTCTCACTACTGATGTATACGAGGCGTTTAGCTCGGGAAACATGCATAGAATAAAGTACCGCAAAAAACGGGATGCCGTTATCAAGAGGTATCTCGCCTGATGGCAGTACCTCTCCTGGCTGTTGACTCCAAAGAATTCTCTTCCCAAAGTCTAAGGTTAGAATCTCTACTCATTTCTATTTCGGTCTTACCGCCTAACCATAGGAAGTTAGTTGCTGAAATCGCGTTAGTCCGCCTGTTCTTATTGGTGCAAAATACGATTCGGTCTATTTCCGCCAAGATTCTCTGCGGGGCGAGTTATTGCGATTCCTCTGAACCGAAGTGTTTGGTTAGATCTAGGACGATAAGAGGAGCCTATGACCTCATGCGCTCACATTCTAGGTCCACACCTAAAAAAAGGTTATCGTGGGGTGAATCATCGGAAATACGGGACAACCTGGAATTGACATTATCAGAGACAGATCCTTTTTTTGTAACCGTTATGAATCATGGCACATTACTGGTAGACATGCGCTACATCCGTAATCATATTGTGCATTACAACGACACCACTCTTAGCCACTTTAGGAAGATGGTTCGGAAACACTACGGGGGACTAAAACAAGGCATTACACCCGGTTTGCTTCTTCTTACGACAAAGTTGGGCACCAAACCACTGCTCCAACAGTACTTAATAGAAAGTAGGGTGCTGATTAAGTCATTGGTTAGAGGTTAACTTTGGTACGGAAGTCTCCTTTCCACACTGGGATCTGTCCATAGAGCACTCAGGACAGTGGCGTAGGACGGTTCCTGGGGGTTCTAAAGTCGTTCTAGTGCATTCCCTGTCTCTTCCCCTGCATATACCCCTTCCCCCAGGCAAACCCGTTATCTGACAGGTGCCAGATCTGACAAGTCCGATTTCTTCTTTTGTCGAGCTTTCCTGTAAATCCACGGGGGAATGGGTGCGGGATCATTCCAAAGCCCCCTTCTTGCTTGACGGGCTTCAGTCTCCAGGGCTTCTAATTCGGTATCATTAGGGGCATAGTCTCGATACCACCAGCACCATCCATTCCTGACGAGTTCATGGTTCAGGTTTCTTCCGTCTAGCAGGTCTACCGTTGCCAATGTGCGTTTAAAGCGATCCTTGCTAGTACTGTGAACGATAACTTGACGCCCGAAAGAGAGGTCGGAAGTTGCTTGCTTTGCTCGTTGACCGAAGGCTTGACCTTTTTCAGGGCAGTCAATGCCGCTCAGACGGACTTGTTCAGCCCGTCCCTTGTGCATGATACGGAGAGAATCGCCATCGATGACGCCAACGACTTTCCCGGTGAAGGTGATCTCCGCTGAGAAAGAGATGCTGAAGTAAAAAAGCAGGAGAGCGATAGTAACAGAGAGAATCAGCCTACCGTTCATTTCTGAAGTCTAGTTTCCAACGCTCTTTCTCTTGATCCCAAACAGATAGATGTAACCGCTTATATCTTTCCCATCCTGATCCGCTAGACCTACTGAGGCGTTGGTGCTCTCTCTTGGTAACTACGCATGCAATGGCGCGTCTTGTGATCCTATTAACAGCGCTGGGTTGTTTAAGAAGTTTGCCTACAAGCATTTTCCGCGTGTAGACGTGTTCGTGTCGTAAGTCCTTCACGGGTCTTTTTTTCCGTGCCGCTTTGGTGATGTAACGAACCTTGTACTTCCCTGGGCATTCAGTAATAGCCCAAATCATTTTATCGAGAAGATCCTTTTTGTGTTTAAGTGTGATGTCGAGCCGAAGAATTGCCTTGATTGCCTTGCGAGCGCTCGCAAGATTCCCTCTGTAAACACGCTTCATCAATGTTGCCTGATAAGGATTGAGAATAGTTACTTATCTTCTCGTTTAATGCGTCGTCTCCTTGCTCAACCGTTGTCCCATCTCGATAATCCCACCCAACCGTTCGAGCAGGCTAAGTGATTGGTGGGATGTCAAACCATTCTTGTTCAGCAATGCGAGGATGTCATCAATAATCTTGTTCTCGGTTTCCGTGAGGAGATAGGGTTCAGGAAATGCTGTTTCGGGGATCTTGGCACGAGGAGTCTTCTTTCTAAATTCACTGATGATGTCAAAGAGATCCTGTTTCGTACAGAGACCCTTCCGTTCCAATACTTCCACGATTGCCGCAATCTCCCACATGTTGGAAATCGTGGCTTCTTCGAGAGAAATGGTTTCACGTTTGGGTCGGTCGTCATTCATAGTGCCTTGATGCGTTCTTGGATGTAGTCTCTCAGTTGCTCTTCTGACTCATCGTTCATCACCAGCGTTTCGATGCCGCACTCGTCCCCGCGTACCCATCTCACAATTCCGGCAGAGATCGCAACCCAGTTTCTTGCGTCCAATCTGACTTTCATCGAGCAGACATCACCGGGTTGCATCGGGACATTACCGTGGATTCTCCATCCACGAGGCGAGAGATTGGTGACGGTTCCATAGCCATCACGAAGCCGCACTTCATATCTCACGGGGGTAAAGATCGGGAAGCGAGAGTGATGACGCAGCACAAAGGGCATGATTGAAGAACTAGCAAGTGGTTCGGGATGCATTCTAAAAAGGCGGCGGATCAGGACACAATCCCCACTAATGCGGGGCACGGTGCTCATGGCAAGATTTCCGGTTCGTAAGGAAGCGGGTGCTGAAGTGGCTGTTAGAGGAAGGGGCGGGACGGGTTCAGTTATTTCCCGTCATTGAATCTGTAAGAACATCGTTCTTTAGATACCAAGAGAGTTGACAGGATTTAGTGAGAAATTAGAAGCGTAAAATCGTTTAGGAACTCTCATTCATTTGATTCTTCATGGTCCTCCGTTATCTGTTCAGTATCACCTTCTGTCATCTCCTTAGCAGCGTCCACACCAAATGCTGCTACTATAGCCGGGGATACCAACACCTCGACTACTTCGCTATCAATCCAACGCTCACTGATGATTTTTGCTGATGACATAAATGTACCTCTTAATACAAATGAGTGTATACCCTGCTTGATCAAAGTCAAGATTTCCCCAATCTCCTCCTTTCACGATTGAGAAAGAAGCTCATAACCTTTTCTGGCAATGACAGTGCTAGCCTCACTCTTTCATTGTGACGATCCTCATGATGTAGTCTATCTAATCCACTTGAGATTGAGCTTGTGTGCACACAAAGAACTGCCTTATAGAAATTTGAAGAAATTTGGTCTTGTTGAGGTATTGCCTTCTCATACGCCGCCAGCGGGGCGATTATGGGAAATGCAAGAATGTATACATCGGGAGGGCAACCTGGCACTTCCACATATGCCGAACGATCTTTCTTGTTTTCCGAATGGTAAAACCAGGGATATCCGCGCCTCATCGCAGACCCTGCGATTCCAGTCCCCCACTTCAGACTGAATTTCCACATAGGAGAGTTGTTGGAGTAGGTTCCACCAACAATCTTGAGTAGGTTGTCGATTCGGTGGAGAGCAAATATTCCAATGTTAAGATCTTCCGAAGAACTAACCTTATCAGGATATTGGTTTTTTAGATCGTCGCGCATAGTCAGCAATAACTTATTTAAGTCGTTTGAAGGGTCTTTGATATCTTGCACAAACAAGCTATTACTCCATTCGGTCGATATCCTATCTATCTCTCTAAGGTAGTGTCCGCCCGCTGCATTTGACAAAGATTCTTCTGGCACTCGCCACTCAAATCTAAACTTGTCGCCTGACCTTACCCAAAATATTCGAAAACAACCTACTCCATTCTCAGGATCGTAGTCGAAGCACGAGTTTGCCCTTGATGTTTCGGCAAAATCAGGTTGGCCATTACTCGAATACACCTTCACTCCGAGCTTGGCAGGGGCTAGTCTTCTCGGGAACTTGATAGTTGCCAGTAGCTCACGAACATGATGTTGAGAATGTATTGTGATGTGTTCGTCACTACTCGCGTTTCTCAGCTTCACATCATGCATTGTCATGGAGAATGAATTTCGAATTGTAACTTCTGACCTATATCCAGGATGTGGCACATCGTATGTGGCTTCGGGCTTAAGAGGAAGCGGTCCTTCATAAATTTCTCTTGAAGCTGCCGTACTCTTCATAGGGAGAGGATCGCACGCCGTTTTCCCAGGCGAATCAGATAGGTTTGCGTTATCCAACCATGATAAGCCTCCCTCTCCCTTAATGCGTACCATTAGACTGTTTATTGCTTTCCCTTGGCCAGCTCGGATCTTCTCAATTATGCCTACTTGATCAAGGTCACCAAGACGATTTAGGTAAGAGCGGAGTGTCATCTTTTCGTAGTATCCATCATCCTTCGAAATCCTCCCCCATATCGAAGCTTGCCATTCTTCGTTAGTCCACAATGATACTGAGGTGGGGTTCTTCTCGTAAGCAACTTGGCTTGACAATCCGTACTTCTCCAGTTCTACATTGCCCGATGGTTTGAATCTGATAAGATGAAATCCTTTACTTGCCTGAGGGGCAGCTGAAATTGTCATGAAGTAGTTCTTATATGAACCCGCCCGATCGTGACCCAGCCGTGCAACAAACTCAAAATGTTCATGACCATGTAGCACAAGATTCACACCAGCTTTCATGAGCACCGCACTTACTTGCCCCGCGTTTCCTAGGAGCTTGGTAGATTCGTCATTGACGACTTTCGCAAGTGGCGTTTTTCTATCAGGATCGAGAGGTAGTGGAATTACGTGGTGGTGAACCAATGCAATCCTACAGGCAAGCCTATGCTGCTTAGAGCTGTCGTGATTAAGACGCGTCACGCTATCTGAAATACTCTGAAGTTCATCTACCTCAACGACCCCGCGTGATGTAAATTTGATCCCGCCCTTCCCAGAGTTCAATCCGAACGAAACAAACTTACCGTCTTCACTGCAAAATGGGAGACTAAGCCGCTCTATCCCACCTGTTTCCTTAATCCCACCTTCCGAAGAGTTCCAACACCACCCCTTCACCTTCCAGTCATGATTACCGTCAACAACCCAAAGCTTAGTCATATCGGCAAGTCCATTTCGAACGATCCCTGCCTTTTTTAAGCTTTCCTTCAAAAACTCGTGCGCGCGATGAAAGGCACCCGAATCAGGGGAGTCAACAAGATCACCGGTAACGGCGATCGCATAGAGTTGGAGGATTTCCTGCTTCGCAAGATCGGATATGGTACTTAAAAAGGCGTTAGTCCAAGATAGAGACGCATTTGCATTTGGTGGAAAATGCAAATCTGTTATATGGACTATTCCTAGATCTTTTTGACTTGGCTCGTGTGGGTGATTTTCCTGCATAATCACCACCTGCAATCTGATCGCTAACCAATCTAGATTGGATCACGCATAGGAGCAACCAGCTCCCTGCAAGTGCCAAATACACAATCTACTTTGTGCGAACCTGTTTGTGTGTCGTTACTGGGCTATTTCGCACCGCCCACTATCCACCTGATTAATACCACAAAGTTGGTCGACTAGAGACACAACCAATGGGAGGTGACTCTGCCGTAGCATCATTGTCTAACCTTCCATGAATGCAATCAAGGGCTTTGTTCTGTCCTCGTCCAGTAAGAACGGAAGGGAGTGGGCGTCATAGCTTCTTTTTAGTTGTGGAGATTGAAAACCGTTAACGGAAATGTGCTCTCGCGGCAGATATCTCAAAATTTCGGTGAAGGTCTGAATTTCTATAAATCGCTCGGCGGTTAAATTGCGACCTGCTCAAAACAAAGATCACGGAAGGTTCAGACTTGTCTGAGGTTTGCGTCGAACTACGCATCCTCTGGTGGCTTGATCTTTACAAGGTAACTTCCAAGTTCCGGGTAATCACATGTCACTTCCGCATCCCAGCCATCGTCATAGTTGGATTCAATTGCATGAACGAAATCCCGAACTGTCACTACCCGTACTTCCCTTTGTTTCCTGGCTTGTTCCATAAAATCTCTGAGGATTAAAATCGGCATCTTATGTCTCCTCCGTTTCTATCAAAAACCCACTGGCTCTATTCTTAGTGCTTGGTGAATGATTGTTTGCTGACAGGTCACAAGTTTCATGGATCGGCTCCTTTCGCGATCTACGGGTGAATCTTGGGTATCCGGTTCCGATAGTACTCACGGATTGCAGGGAGTTCGACATTGCGAATAATGTCCAGGTTCCTGGCAATTGACTGTCTGATTAAGGCAGAACGATTGGTGTAGGTAGCTTCTGCTGTTTGATCGAGTTGAGCGAGCAATGATTCTGGAATGCGGAGAATAATGGATGTCATGCACACGGCTCCTTGGTTGCCATATATATTTTGTATATATATATTCCTGGCTTTTCCGATGCCGAGGTTCATCCTTTTCTGCCAATTTGTTGGCACATTCCTTTGGGCTATTATTAATCCACCAGGTGACCTGCTATTTCGGCATAAATGAATGGTGCTAGTAGGACCTTGGTGATCTTCCCTCCTCCGAAGACCTGAAACGCTCATGGTTTTTTAAGGCTTCTTTCACCAGTTCTCGAATACAGGCACTACGGTTCGCGATTCGTTTTGATGCCAGGGCATCGATTTCATCCAATAGGCTTTTGGGGAGGTTGATCGACACAATGGTACATTGGGGAAACTTCATATCAGGCTCCTTTGCTTCTGGTAACTTTCTGGCATCGATGGAAATGGGTAAACCTGTGACAATAGGGATGATGTGAAAATATGTTCAGGAGGCAAGTCTGGGCGATACGTCATCAACCTCAACTTGCGGCTCCTTGCTTATCGTGATGTCTCTTGTCAAAGGTGGGAGAAGCCGTCAGCGCAAATTCTTTACGGTGGTTCTTGAGATTCTTGGTACCGTAATGAGTCGCGCCCTCCGTCGTGTAAATGTCTTTGAATGCTCCCCTTGGTCGCACATCGGCTTTTGGTGCAAAATATCGTGTCGCTTTTGAAAAAGCCGTGACGAACTTCTCCCGGTCGAGATTCTTGAGATTCACCAACAGATGCGCGTGAGCAAACCCATCTTCGTCTTTCTCGATAAACGCTACCCATTCAGGTCGCTCATGCCATTTACTAGCCCAATGGCGTCCTAAGAGTTCCCTGCATAGTCTGGCATCCATGGCTTTCAGTCGAGTTTCGACATCGCTCACGGAACCCCATGGGGCATATCTCACACCCTTCAAAAGCCCCCCCCCTCCGTTCAAATCCTTTGCTGAGAGTGACACCTGCTTCTGACGAAAATTCACTGAGACGAACAGATCCCACGGATACCGGTTGAGCCATGTAATATAGGCTCGCCGCACCGGATCAGGCTCCAGTTCCCAATATTCCCTCTCCCAATCAGCGGGATATGCGAATTGATTCTGGTTCATAACGCTTATTTAGCGTCGAGAACGACAAAAACCGCTGTCAGAAGGAGAAAAAGTGAAATTTATTTTCAGGCAGTCACTAGCACTGTTCGCAACGATGCCGATATAAAGCAGGGTTGGCAGGAATCAGGACATTTCGGTATGCCACAAGCGGCATTCTGGCAGGAATACTCTTGTTAGCCGTGTGGGCTCTTGCTCGTCATAGGCTCGTTCAGCCATTTTATACACTGTATAAATTGCCTCCCTATGCACCAGCCAGTATAAGCTCTCACGATGTCATCCTTGGTTTGGCGCTACTGCTTGGTCGGCGAAACACGAAGACGGGCTCATATTTATACTGTTTGCCGTTGACAAAAACTGCATGACGCACAGATTGTGAGGTTCGCGTGCCTGGCACGATACTCATCGCCAGCTTGAAAAACCCACTGTTTTCAAATCCCACGTCGTGGGCAAGACTTCTCGCATCGTCTTCGAGTGTTGGTGCTTTGGCCACATTGGCAATATTCAGCACGAACACTCCGCCAGGCTTTAGGAGGTCATACGCTCCTTGGACTAGCGGACGATAGAACCTCTCACGCCAATCGGCATAGGTGCGGTACCGGTTGGCTGACTGCTTGTTGTTTGCGGGATTGTAGTTTTCGGCACTAAAGTACGGAGGGCTCGTTATTACCAAATCCGTTCGTCCCAGAAGACGTGCCGCAGACTTTGAGCGAATCCAGTCTTCAAAGGGGGCACAAAAGACTCGTGCTGACCGTTTCCCATACAGTTCTTTTTCTAGCCATATGTTTATTCGTCTCACTAGCCCGTCGTAGGTTTCCTGATTGTTACGTTCGGGATCAACCCCGTAATAACGCACATGCCCTGTTCGGTGAACACAGAGGGTGCCTAGTAACCGTCCCCCCCATCCAGCGCACGGGTCCACCACAATGCCATCCCCCTGGAGCGGGAGATATCGATCGGCAAAAAACTTCGCATGAAATGGGGGAAAGGCGATCCCAAGGCTCCTATCCGTTTCCAGATAGTCAATTGCGTTGACCACGGCGCTTTTCTTGGGGTACCGGAATTGTTCCTTACTGATGTAGTTCGGATTGAACAACCTTTCCAGGGACGCCACCAGTCGTGGCGCTTTGTGGGCAATCTCATTGGCTAAATCGCCGCATTTGGTTTTGGTTTTCCACATTTGCAGACGAGACCAATAGACATGCGTCGATCCAGGGGCACCTTTCGCCAGGATGTCGCGCTTGAAGGTTTGATCATCAGTGTAGAGAAACTTGTCCGCAGGTTCATGGAGCAACTTCCTTAGATCGCGCATTTCCCGCTTGAAAGTCACTCGCTTCTTCAGCGTCATGCGGTCATTCGCAATTTCTGTTTGAAACGCTTCCAGCAAGTCGTGAATGTACTTGGTCCGTTGCTCCTGAGGGAGCGCCAGCACTATCGCCAACGGCACATCGAGCGCCGTCCCTTGTAGGGGATAGTCTTCCCAGATATGAATGGGACAATGATTCGTCTTATTGGAGTCTGTCTGCGACTTGCGCATAGGTTGGACCAAGGAGTCCTTTGATCGCCTGGCGGAAAGCTTCGTGCGAATCAATAGATATCACCTCTGCTTTCGTCACTATCTCCTGGAGGGCTTTCGCAGCGTGATCGTAGTCTTTGAAGTACAGGGTTACGGCAGCACAGTTCTTTGATGTGCCAGGCTTGGTTGTTGCCCGTGTTTTCTTCTTGCACAACGCTACGACTTCCCGGAAACTGCTCTCTGAGGTGAGTTTCTTGTTTTCTATCCAGGTACCAACCCGCTTGCCCTCTTTCGTTGCGAGCGCCAACTCGTATAGCGCATCTCGCTGAGGCGGAAGGGCAACAGCATGGGGAACTAACTGCTTAGTGTATTTTCCAATGGTGTTCCACCGTGACCAAATGGATCGGTTCTGTGTATTGACAACACTTCCCAAGATCTGATGAAAATGGGCGGCGTGTTGTCCGTTGTCCTTATTCCCATCTAGCCGACGTGCTTCTTCCCACAGTTCGTGAAAGCGATGAGCAAACTTGAGCATCCGTTTCGTCAGATCTGCATAGGACTTTGATAAATCACTCGCATCTGCGGCGAGTTCCTTAACTTGAGTAGCAAACGTGCCTGTTAGGGCAGGAAGAACTTCTACTTGCTTCTTTTTCATATTTCATTTCTCCAACAGGGAGCGGGACTTCAATCAACCCAAGTGTATAAGAATTCGTGACCGTGGCAAGGATTGCCCCACTTTCTCTCGTTTCACTTCAATTCCTGGTTTTGAGATAGTGGAACGACGGTTCAGAAAGTCGTTCCTCGGAGAGGAAAAAGAGTTCGTGTCAAATCAAGCGATTAAAAAGTGCGTAACGGTGGGTTTTGAGAGTTCGGCAACTTATGATTTTGTAAAAGTGCCTACGACAGAAAACCTCACCGTCTGACTTTCATCCCCTTTGCATAATTGTCACACCCGATTTTCATTTTTTGCGATTGCATGCCACATTGAAATACGTAAGGGCTTCATGGTGTTTTCTGAGACCCCGTACACTCCAAATATATCGCGCCAAGATTGCCTCAGCCAACCAAGTCCCCGCCGTCACAGGCTTTCTGTTGGAAGTCTAGAACCTATCTCAAAATCGATTTCTTATGTAGTTGGACGCAGTCGATACAACTACTTGCACTGCAAAAGACCACATTTGGCTGAAAATACGCGTACCGCTCTTTTAGTCATTGACGATGGGGATCGCTTGAAACGGCGGTTTTCAATTTTGAGATAAGTTCTAGTGTAACGCGGAGAAAAACCAAGCGCCGATACAGGAATGCAGAACGGTGATGCGGTGCAGTTTAGGAGTCTGCAAATTGCGTAGAACTGAGGACCTTCTCACCTTCTACTAGACTTAAGCTTTGCATAATTGTCACACCCATCTTTCGATTTGAGATCGCATGCCTTTTTGAAATACATGAGTCCTTCATCGTCGTCTCTTGGGACCCCATCCCCCTTCAGGTACATCGCGCCCAGCATGAGGCAGCCTTTCGCATGCCCCCCACCGTCACAGGCTTTCCGGTAGAACACCACCGCTTGAGCGAGGTCTCGTGAAACCCCATTCCCATCATAATACATTCCTCCGAGATTGTGACAGCCTTGCGCCACTCCTCCCTCACAAGCTTTCCGGCAAAAGATTGCTGCTTGACCCATGTCTCGTGAGACCCCGTCCCCTTGAAAATACGATATGCCGAGATCGCTACAGCCTTGCGCCCATCCGCCCTCACAGGCTTTGCGATAGAGCGCCACAGCTTGAGCAGGATCTCGTGAGACCCCGTGTCCAAAATCATACATTCCTCCGAGATTGTAACAGCCTTGCGCCACTCCTCCCTCACAAGCTTTCCGGTATAAGACTGCTGCTTGACCCATGTCTCGTGAGACCCCGTCCCCTTGAAAATACGATATGCCGAGATCGCTACAGCCTTGCGCCCATCCGCCCTCACAGGCTTTGCGATAGAACGCCACAGCTTGAGCAGGATCTCGTGAGACCCCGTGTCCCATCATATACATCACGCCGAGATTGTCACAGCTTTGCGCCCATCCGCCCTCACAAGCTTTCCGATAGAGCGCCATAGCTTGAGCGGGATCTCGTGAGACCCCATCCCCCGTGGCATACCTCACGCCGAGATTATTGCAGCCTTGCGCCACTCCACCGTCACAGGCTTTCCGATAGAGCGCCATAGCTTGAGCGGGATCTCCTGAGACCTCATCCCCCTGCGCATACTTCATCACTTCTAGATTGTAACACCCTCGCTGCTCCCCGCCGGCACAGGCTTTCCGATAGAGCGCCATAGCTTGAGCAGGATCTCGTGCGACCCCGTCTCCCTGCCTATACATCTGGCCGAGATTGAAACAGCCTTTCGCCACTCCGCCGTCACAGGCTTTCCGATAGGGCGCGATAGCTTGAGCGGGATCTCGTCCGACCTCGTCTCCCTCCCTATGCATCTGGCCAAGATTGTAACAGCCTTGCGCCACTCCGCCGTCACAGGCTTTCTGATAGAACGCCATAGCTTGACTAGGATCTCGCAAGACCCCGTTTCCCTCTATATACATCGCACCGAGATTGTAACAGCCTTGCGCCACTCCACCGTCACAGGCTTTCCGATAGAGCGCGATAGCTTGACCAGGGTCTCGTGAGACTCCGTCTCCCTGCCTATACATCTGGCCAAGATTGTAACAGCCTTGCGCCACTCCGCCGTCACAGGCTTTCTGTTGGAAGTCTACAGCTTGACCAGAGTCTGGTGGGACGCTGTGTCCTTCCAAATGTGGTGGTCCTGGTGAATGGCAGGCTATGAGTAAAACCAGTTCGCCGAGGATAAGAATCGCCTGAGGAGTCACGCGAAAAGTCATACAGGAACCTCCGAGAAGGGGAGAAAGGAGCACTTCGGGAGGGATTGTAGTGTAACGCGGAGAAAAAACCAACCGCCGATACAGGAATGCAGAACAGTTATACGGTGCAGTTTAGGAGTCTGCAAATTGCCTAGAACTGAGGACCTTCTTAGCGTCTACCACTCTTCAACTTTGCATAATTGTCACAGCCTACTTGCTCTTTGAGATTACATGCCTTTCTGTAATGCTGGAGTGCTTCAGCATCGTCCCTTTTCATACCAATTCCCAACTCTGACATCACACCGAGATTGACACAGCCTTGCGCTACCCCACCGTCACAGGCTTTCCAATAGAACGCAAGGGTTTGATCAAGGTTTGAGGAGACCCCGTTTCCATCCATATACATGTTGCCGAGATTGAAACAGCCTTCCGCTACTCCGCCCTCACAGGCTTTCCGATAGAGCGCCATAGCTTGAGCGGGATCTCGTGAGACCCCATCCCCCGTGGCATACCTCACGCCGAGATTATTGCAGCCTTGCGCCACTCCACCGTCACAGGCTTTCTGGTAGAACATAATAGCTAGGCGAAGGTCTCGTGGAACAACCTTACCTTCTGCATACCTCACGCCGAGATTGTAACAACCTCGCGCCTCTCCGCCGGCACAGGCTTTCTGGTAGAAGTCTACAGCTTGACCAGAGTCTGGTAGGACGCCGACACCCTCGTCATACCTTGCTCCGAGATTAAAACAGCCTCCTACGTCTCCACCAGCACAGGCTTTTTGGTAGAACGCCGCATCATTGAAGCAGCCTCCTATGGTCAGGACACCAATAAACATGACTGCATGGAGCAGGACGTGAGGGGTCATAAAGGAACCTCCAAGCAATACGAAAGGGTCTGAAGCCTGAAAGAGTTTAGTGCAAGGCAGGAATCGGAACAACCAACTACAGATGAATCATCTGTATCACTACTGGCTATCAGACGCTTCCCAGTTATGCTACAAAGTGATCTTTACAGAATTGTGGGAGTTGGTAGCAAGCGAGAAACCCTTTGCGTAATCTGAATTGGTTGAGGGGGCTTAGGATCACTCGGAAACAGGAGAAGTGTTGTGAGGGCTTCAGGAAGCACAAAAACTGAGGATAGATTGTTTTGCCCTTACAGACGAGGTTGGCGAATGGTTACCACACAAAAAGCAGAAGATATTTTAGAGTGAAAGTTAGAGTGAAATTTTTAATAGACTCATAAGTCATTGATATTCATATTATAATATGAAATTGTGACAATTCATCACTGAGCTACCGGCTCACGCTTAGGATGTTGAAAAAGGCTCCCCGCTTTGTTCTCGCATCGCTCAGCACCTCAACGTACCGAAAAAAGTACGCCTCGGTCCCTCGCTCGCTGCGGCCTCGCAGGAAGACCTTTTTGAACATCCTGCAACTCGAATCACTCACCGTTCTACGGTCTTCACAAATAATGACCAACTCACCGGCCCATCCTAGCATCCCTGCCCGGCGAATGACCATCGACTATTTTCGTGAGCGTGTGGGGCGTCGGCGGGAACAGTCCAAAGGATTGCGGAGCATGATCGTTTCTGCTCGCTTCGACCCGGTTGAAATCATGTCGATCCGGCACTGCGCCAACTCTTCGACGCGAGCCAGGTACCGTTTCGCTTCGGCCGGGAGTTTCCCATAGCTGGTAGTCCCGGTGGTGCCGGTGGTCCACCCCTTCATCCGCTGGTAGACCGGCACACAGTTGGTCAACACCTCAAGATCGGCCGGCATAGTTTTGTACAGAGTGCTCCCATGTTTATAGCCAGTACAGAGCTTGAGTTCCTTGCAGCCGTCGAGCACATCGAGTTTGGTCAACGCCAGCGAGCTGAGCCCATTCACCGTGGCCGCGTGCCGAACCACGACCGCGTCAAACCACCCGCACCGCCTGGGACGCCCGGTCGTCGATCCGAACTCCCGCCCTCGCTCTTGGAGCCCACGCCCCTCCTCATCATCTAATTCGGTCGGAAACGGTCCACTGCCCACCCTGGTGGAGTAGGCCTTGGCGATCCCCATCACCGCATCGATCATCGTGGGCCCCACGCCGGTACCAGTGCAGGCTCCACCGGCCGCTGCGCTAGACGAGGTGACATAGGGATAGGTACCGAAATCCACATCGAGATTCGTCCCTTGAGCGCCTTCAAAAATCACCGTCTTGTTTTTCTCGATCGAGCGGTTGAGCAACATGGTCGTATCAACGATATGGCTCTTGAGCCGGTCGGCATAGCCCATGTATTGATCGAACACTTTGTCGACTTGAAAGGTTTCGACCTTATGCAATCGCTCCAAGAACCAGTTCATCTCGACCAGGTTTTCTTCGAGTTTCTTCTTGAACAATGAAGGATTTAGTAGATCGCCCACTAGAATCCCGATCCGTGCCATCTTGTCGGCATACGACGGGCCGATCCCTCGCCCGGTTGTCCCGATCTTGCGCGACCCTTTGGACTGTTCCGACGCCCGGTCGATCGCCTTATGGTAGGGGAGGATCAAGTGCGCCCGCTGACTGATGACGAAGTTCTTACCGATGGTGATGCCTTTGGTGTGGAGCTGATCCATCTCTTCAATCAGGGATCCAGGATCCACGACGACGCCGTTTCCGATGACACACGTCGTGCCTCGGTACAGGATGCCCGAGGGGATGAGATGAAAAATATAGGTTCCCCGTTCGTTGATGACGGTATGCCCGGCATTGGATCCACCCTGATACCGGACGACAACATCGGCATCGCGGGCTAAAATATCGACGATCTTGCCCTTACCCTCATCGCCCCACTGCGCCCCGATGATGACGAGATTACCCATAACGTTGGAATTTCCCAGCCGGTTTCGACACGAAAAAATGGCTCTGACCAGACGAGGAGATCAGAGCCAAGGGGGCCTATGGTAGGTGTGACCTCGTCTTTTGTCAAGCTGTTCTCTCACGATGTGCAATGCGAATGGTTCGTCTTCCTGCTTTACTGGCTAACCAGATGATCCAGCGCTTTCTTGACTGGTCCATACCCGCGTGTTAGCATGCACCTCGATTTAACGTCGCAATTTTCCTGATTCATTTCGACTTGAGAATCTCCCAGAGTGGGGCTGTGGCGCAGTTGGGAGCGCGCGTGAATGGCATTCACGAGGTCGCCGGTTCAATCCCGGCCAGCTCCACCAAACCGTACTTCGTGCGTACCGACGGATAAACACCTCCAGCATTCTTTAGGATCTAGCATGTTTGCCGTTTTCAATTTCCTCACTCTGCCACGACTCCCAACCTCCTAGTCACTCCCTCTGTTCGAGTTCGTCTCGGCTCTTTCACACTGGTTCATTTCACACGGAAGGTTTGTGTCCATGCTCCAAATCGAATCGATCCATAAACAATATTCGACGAAGGTGCTCCTCACGGAGGCCTCGGCACATCTACGCCCGAATTCGCGGGTCGGCCTGGTTGGCCCCAATGGCGCCGGTAAGACTACGCTCTTTCGCATGATCCTTGGTGAGGAATCACCGGACAAGGGTTCGATCCGGAAGCGACCGCGGCTTCGGATCGGCTATCTGCCTCAGGAACTCGAAACCATCACCGGTAAGACGGCACTCGATGCGGCCCATCGCGATGAGTACCCTGAATACGAGGCCAAGCGCATTCTGATGGGATTGGGTTTTACAGAAGGGGATTTCGATCGCCCTGTGGAGAAACTGTCAGGCGGCTATCGGATGCGGGTGGCGCTCGCACATCTGCTCCTGTCGAACCCCGACGTGCTGATGCTCGACGAGCCGACGAACCATTTGGACAAGCCCACTCAGCGTTGGTTCGAACAATTTCTCCTCCAATCCGGCATGACGCTCCTGATCATCAGTCACGACACCGCCTTTCTGGATCGAGTGGTCACCCACATCTGGGAACTGCGGCATCACACCATCGAAGAGTATCGTGGCAACTATTCACTATTCTGCGAACTGAAAGCTGAAAGAGACGCCCAACTACAGGCCTCGGCAGCTCGCCAGTCCAAGGAGATCGCGCGGGTTCAAAAGTTCGTCGATCGCTTCCGGTACCAGGCCAATAAGGCCAGTCAGGTGCAATCGCGCCTCAAGCAACTGGAGAAGGTCAAGCGGATTGAGATCCAGCGAGATCCGAAACGTGTCAAGTTCCGGTTTCCGTTGCCTTCGACAAGCGGCCGCCAGGTATTGGACCTCGCTGGAGCGAGCAAGCGCTATGGCGAAAAGGTGGTCTACAAGATACTCGATTTTTCTGTGGAACGAGGACAGCGGATCGCCCTGGTAGGAGAAAACGGTGCGGGAAAAAGTACGCTCCTCAAGATGCTCGCCGGCGTGCTTCCTCCCGATACCGGCACCAGATCCGTCGGACATGGCGTCACGCTGCACTACTTCGCCCAGCATCAAGCGGAAACTCTGAACCCGGAACATTCGATTCTCGAATCCCTCGAAGAAGTCACCAAACATGCGGAGATGAATTTCCTGCGTGGCATCGCCGGCGCCTTCTTATTTTCAGGCCAGGATCAGAAAAAACCCATCAAGGCCTTGAGCGGCGGTGAGCGGAACCGGGTCGCCTTGGCCCGCATGCTCGTGGAACCTGCGAATACCCTCCTGCTTGATGAGCCAACCAACCACCTGGATCCAGCCTCGGTGGACGTGCTCACAGACGCCCTCGCCGAGTTTCCCGGGACCATCATTTTCATTTCCCATGATCCGACCTTTTTGACACGCATCGCCACGAGGGTCGTCGAAATCGAGGAGGGTCAGGCTCGCAACTTCATCGGTGACTACGAGTACTATCTCTGGAAGAAGGCGCAGGAGTTCGAATCGATCAAGGAAACAAGCGAGGACCTCAATGGGGCATCGAAAGCCACTACCTCAGGCCCCACTCGCGCGATGACGCAACAGGTCCAAACGAAGGGGCGAGGTGGCGAGCGACGTGATTTGGCCAAGACGCAAGCGAGATTGGAGAAACAGGTGTCCCGTGCGGAGGCGGAAATCACGGAGGCTGAAGCAAAGATCAGGACCCGCGAGGCAGAGCTGGCCGATCCTAAACTCTATGAAGAGTTCGACCGTTGGAACACCCTCCATCAAGAACAGGAAGACTGGAAACGGAGTCTTGAGCGATTGACCGCACGCTGGGAGTCTCTCTCGGCGGAACTCGAAGATGTGAAACACAAACTAGAAGCATTATGCTAACTCTTTGAGGGCGTTCAAAAGGCTCAGCAGCAAGGCCGCAGTGAGCGAAGAGACGAGTCGTACTGTTTCTAGTACGTCAAGGAATCTGAGCGAAACGAGAACGCAGTCGGTGGGCCTTTTCAACGCCCGGCTAGACGGAAGCTTTGAGGGTTTCTTCGAGGTAATAGTACAACCAGCGATTCTTTTCTTTCGTTACCAGATCATCCCACACCACGCCGACCAAAAACCCTTTTTTATCCCAAGGCTTGACCCAGGCGACGGTCCCATCGAGTTTTTCCTGTTGCTCGACTCGATCGGAATCCAGAAAGGCTAGGGAGACGGTGACTCGCTCGTTCGGCGGGAATCGATCTTTGGTGTGGAGCCCGGCCCCGATCTTATTCACATTGTCGAGGACGGCGGTACAGGCGCGCCCGCCGCTCTTCGGCGATATCAAGGCGGACCCTACCAACGTCGCCCGGACGAATTTTCGTCGTTCACTGAGGGCGGTCATGCTTGCCGATTGCTTGGCCTCTCCTCGCTTCATAACTCTCTAAGTATAACCGATTAGACGAGAATGTAAAATAGGACAATTGGCCCTATTTATAGATGGTTATAGAGGCTTTGGGCGGTAGTATCGGCGATCCTTCAGCTCGGGAGGAAGGTGGGTTTGCTCGACGCGGGCCGACGGATCGTCGTGAACATAGCGATAGTCTGTTCCGTACCCCATTTCCTTCATCAACGAGGTCACGGCATTGCGGAGATGCAGGGGAACCCCAAGATTGCCATGGCTCTTTGCATCCTTGAGGGCCTCCAAGAGACCGACATAGGATGCGTTGTCTTTTGGCCGTGACGCCAGATAGGTGGTGCCATGAGCCAGGTTGATTTGTGCTTCCGGCGGCCCCACAAACTGGACTGCCTGTGCCACCGACGTGGCGACCACCAGCGCCATTGGGTCGGCATTGCCGATATCTTCCGAGGCAAAGATGACCATCCGGCGGGCAATGAACTTCGGATCCTCCCCGGCATCGAGCATACGGGCCAACCAATAGAGGGCTCCATCCGGATCAGAATCACGCAGGCTTTTGATGTACGCCGAAATGACGTTGTAGTGCTCCTCCCCGGCCTTGTCATAGCGAAGGGCCTTCTTCCCAAGCGATGCTTCCAAGGTTGCTTCGTCAACCACCCGGACACCATCAGGGCCAGGCGCCGTCTGCATGACGACAAACTCCAATGACGTGAGGAGCGCTCGTGCATCCCCATTCCCAAATACGATCAACTGCTGCCTGGCCTCCGTCGAGAAGCGCGGCTTCCATTTCCCCATCCCCCGCTCGACGTCGACGAGTGCACGATCAAGAATCTGCCCCAAGGCCTCATCGGACAGTTGTTTGAGCACCACGACCAGCGAGCGAGACAGAAGTGGGCTGATGACTTCGAACGACGGATTTTCAGTGGTCGCTCCGACGAGAATGATCGTGCCGCGTTCGACATGAGGGAGAAACGCATCTTGCTGTGCCTTGTTGAAACGATGGATTTCATCGACGAAGAGAATCGTCTGCTGCCCGTTCATCGCGCGCCGCTGTTCAGCCACCTTGATGAGTGCACGCAGTTCAGGCACCCCGCTGGTGACTGCGGAGAATGGGACAAACTGGGCTTTCGTATGCTGGGCAATCAGGTGGGCCAGGGTGGTCTTCCCGGAACCGGGTGGGCCCCAGAAGATCACGGACGAGAGTTGATCAGCCTCGATCGCCCGTCGCAGTGGCCGATTGGGGGCGGTGATGGCGTCTTGCCCGACAAAGTCCACGAACGCACGGGGCCGCATCCGTTCGGCAAGCGGAGGGGGAACCTTATCCTCGCGGGCGGTAGGCGTGAATAAGTCTGGCGTTTGATCGCGAGCGCGTGGCATCTCACTCCTTGAGTGATAGCGGGAATTGTATACGCCGTCTCTCCTGATCGCAAACAGCCTCTTGACCATGTCGACCCCCGATGGTACGAACTGGACAACCGATGGAGTAGCCCGTGCAAGCTAGGATTCATAACATATCCCTCGCGTTCAATGATCAAGGGACAGGCGTCCCTCTCGTCTTTCTCCACGCGTTTCCGCTGAACCGCTGCATGTGGGTCGAGCAAGAACAAGCACTGTCATCCCAATTTCGGGTTCTGACGATCGATTTGCGCGGGCATGGCGAATCCGATGCGCCGCTCTGGCGCTATACTCTCGACCAAGCTGCTGACGATGTGATCGGACTGCTCGATCACCTCTCAATTCGACAGGCGGTATTCGTCGGTCTGTCGATGGGTGGGTACATCCTGTTTGCGCTCTATCGGCGATATGCGGACCGGGTACGGGGCTTGGTGCTCTCGAACACACGAGCGCAGGCTGACACCGTAGAAGGGAAGGAAGGGCGGTTTCAGATGGCGCAGACCGCGTACAAGAACGGCCCATCGGCCATCGCCGACATCATGATTCCGAAATTGTTAAGCCCTGCGACCATTCAAGCGAAACCGGAACTGGTAGGGTGCGTGCGGGCGATGATCGAGGGCAATCAAATCAGCGGTATCGCGGGAGACTTGATGGCGATGGCTGAACGACCCGATTCCGTCTCGCTGTTGGGTCAGATCACCTGCCCCACTCAGATTATCGTCGGTGAGTTGGACCTTCCCACTCCGCCTTCAGACGCCAAACTTATGGCCGATAGGATTTCCGGGGCCCGCTTGACCATCATTCCAGGAGCCGCTCATCTCTCGAACTTGGAACGGTCGGATCAGTTCAATGAAACGATCCGGAGTTTTGCCTTGGATGTGACTCGCGCAGCGAGCAGATAAGGGCAAAGTCCCTGAGATCTCAGTCCGGATCGCCGATGCTGCCACGCCTGATTAACTTGAGAAATTCCAGACGAGTCTGTGACTGACTACGGAAGGCTCCCAGCATGGAGCTGGTCACGGCGACGGTGTTTTGCTTCTCCACCCCACGCATCATCATGCAGAGATGTCTCGCTTCGACCACCACCCCAACGCCATGTGCGTTCAGTTTAGATCGTAAGGTTTCAGCAATCTGAACCGTCAGACGTTCCTGAACTTGAAGCCTTCTAGCAAACGTGTCGACAATCCTCGGAATTTTGCTCAGACCGACGACTTTCTTGTTCGGCAAATAGCCGACATGAACCCGTCCGAAGAACGGGAGCATATGGTGCTCGCACATGCTGAAGAAATCGATGTCCTTCACGATGACCATCTCGTCGTATTCGATCGGAAAGAGGGCTCCGTTCAACAGATGGTCGATATCGCGCTGATAGCCTTGCGTCATGAACGCCAGGGCCTTGGCCACACGCTCCGGCGTCTTGAGCAAGCCATTGCGGCTGGGCTTTTCCCCGAGCGCGAGCAGCATTTCGGTGACCAGTGATTGAAGAACCGGCAGATCCGCAGGCTTCCCGCTCCCGCTTGTATCTTCTATCGATTCTCCTTTTCGTTCTTTTGTCCGTTGCCTTCCCACTGGAGTCCCTTTCGTGCTTAAGGAGTGCCCGCGTATTCGAAGTAGTTGTCCCTCGTCTCAATCACGCCAATCTTTTGCAGACAGTCAGACGGCAGGGCTGGCTTCAGAATATCCCAAATCACTTTGACGAGATTTTCTCCCGTGGTGGTGAGCTCGGCAAAGGCGGGATCACGATTGAGGTCGAGATGATCGAAGCGCTCGACGATCTTCTCATTGACGACCTGATCGAGCCGATCAAGATTGCACGAATCCTGTGCTACCCCGCTCGCAACCGTGACCAGCACGACATAATTGTGCCCATGCCCGTTTGGATTATTACATTTGCCGAACGCGGTCCAATTCTCTTCGGGAGAGAGTTGATCCGTGTGGAGCCTATGGGCGGCGCAAAAACGATAGCGCCTGGTCACATGCACCTGTGACATACGAGCTGGTTCTCTTGGAGTGAAATAAGCGGCTGGAACTGCTTGTGGTTCAAGCAATCCCAGCCTGGAGGTCCGGTGCCGATATTCCTACGGCAACTGTAGCCACGCTTAGGCGCTGAATGAGCTGCCGCAGCCGCACGTCGTTTTGGCTTGTGGATTCTTGATCGAGAAGCCGGAGCCTTGCACACTGTCCACGTAGTCGACTTCAGCGCCCTGCAGCAAGGGAGCGCTCTGTGAATCCATGATGAGCTTCACATCGCCCTTTTCGATGATGGTATCGTCCTCGGCCATTTTGGATTCGAACGCCATCCCGTACTGATAGCCGTGGCAGCCACCGCCACGCACGTAGACGCGCAACCCAACTACATCTTTTTCCTCGGCCATCAGTTCCTTGATCTTCTGTTCCGCCACCGGCGTAATGGTAACCATTGTTGTCCTCCTCTATGGATCAGTCTATCCCGCACGAGCGGGCTAGCTAAGTTGTTAGTCTAACACCTCTTCCTCGAATATCAACCCCACGCCTCGGTCGTCGTAGTCTTTTGGTTCTCCCATTTGGCTTCTGGAACACGCACAACGACATCACCCAACACACGCGCCTGGCAGGCCAGGCGATGCTGCGGGTCGGTCAATGCCTCGCGATCCAGTAGGTCTTGTTCGTCGAAATCTATTTCCGAGAGGTGCTCGTACCCTGCCTGAACTTCCACGCGGCAGGTCGTGCAGGAGGCATTCCCTCCGCAGTCGTGGTTCAATCGAAACCCCACTTCCTTTGCCGCATCAAGCAGCGAAATGTTCTCCTCCACCTCTCCGCTACGCCCGTTTGAATGGAGGAAGGTCACTCGTGGCATCGTGTCCCCTATAACTGTGCGGCGACTCCGGCCGGGACTTCCTTGTAGGGACAGCGTTGCAGCCGGATATGATCCTCGTATTCCTGCCGGAATAATTTGAGACTGCTTTGCACCAATACCGATGCACCGGTGACCAGCGTACAGTATCCGGTCCCTTTCACAAACCCACAGAGCTGAAGCATGCTGTCGAGATCTTTCTGCGTGCCCTGGCCCGCCTCAATCTTCGTCATCAGTGCGGCGAGGTTCATCGTTCCCATCCGACAGGGAGGGCACTGACCGCAACTCTCGTTCTTGAAAAAATTGGAATAGTGCAGCGTCTTGGCCACCATGCAGCTCGCATCGTCGACGACGATCACCCCGGCCGACCCCAACCCTGTGCCAGCCTTCTTCAACGAATCAAAGTCCATTGGCAAATCCAGCTGATCCGCCGTGACCATGGAGAACGCCGGGCCGCCTGGAAAGACCGCTTTGATCTTACGGCCATTAGGCACGCCGCCACCGCATTGCTCGATCAAATCGCGGATCGTCACCCCCATCGGCATTTCATACACCCCGGGCCGATTGACCGAGCCACTGAGTGAAAACATCATCGTGCCGGGACATTTCTCCGTGCCCACCTGCGTGAACCACGAGGCGCCCTTGTAGAGAATCCGCGGGATGTTACAAAGCGTCTCCACGTTATTGACGAGCGTTGGCTTGCCATAGAGGCCGAAGTCCGTGGGATAGAACGGGGGCTTTTGCCTCGGCATGGCCGGTCGGCCTTGCATAGACTCGAGCATCGCCGTTTCTTCACCGGCCACGTAGCTACCATGGCCGTCAAAGATTTCCAGCTCAATATCAAACCCGCTGCCAAGCACGTTCTTCCCGAGGAGGCCCCGTTCTTTTGCTTGGGCCAACGCCTTTTTCAGATTCTGCTGTTCTTCATGGTATTCATGATTCACGTAAATGAAGGACGCCTTCGCTTGCACCGTGTAGGACGCGATCAAACAGCCCTCGATCAATTGGTGAGGCAACGTCTTCAATAGCTGGCGGTCCTTGAACGTACCCGGTTCGTGTTCCCCGGCATTACAGACAAAATAGCGCTCTTTCACCCGGTGATTGAGGACTTTGTCCCACTTGATGCCTGTTGGAAATCCTGCGCCACCACGACCTCGCAGACCGGATTTCTTCAGCTCATCAATCACTTGACCAGCGTTCCGCTCCATCACACAACGCTTCCAGGCATCATAGCCACCGACCTTGAGATACCCCTCGATCTCCCAAGGAGCCCCTTCGATCTGTTGAACAAGTCGTGGTTCAGCGGCCGTAGACATAGCTATCCTGTTAAAAACCTCTCAAGGTTGAGCCCGTACTATACGGCCCCACCTCTTCCTCCGTCAAGGCAACTTGTTGTAAATGGGCCTGAATCTCAAGCGGTTAGGACTAGGGGGCCTAGTGAGAGGCTAGGTAGAGAGGGGCAGGGGACTGTAAACGGGTACGTTGCAATTGAAACCCTTGCCGGTGAGCTCAGCTCACTGGCAAGGGAAATTAGGCTTTATCTGAAGTGACTGCCGGCTCCCATGAAGAACAGCATGGGAATCGAGAGCAGGAAATTCACACGTGAGGCCAGCAAGGCTGTGCGTCCCCATTGCGCCATTTCCGGCGGCGCAGGTGTTCCCTGCCCAGCCGCGGTGACAGCGGCAATAATCTTCTTCTGGTTCGGCCAGATGATGCCATGGACGTTGCCCATCATGATAATGCCGAGCAACCCACCGATCGCCAAGGCTACGGCTCCCGTTCCACCCTTGTGGTACATGTGACCATACAAGAGCACCCCGGCCACGACAGTCACGGTGGCTCCGTGTCGGAACCAATTGAGCGCTGCCGGCATGAGCTTCGGAATCACGATGTTCTTCGTCGGCCCATCCAGGCTCTTCAAGAAGGCGGCATTGATCAGGTTAAAGAAATACAAAAGCCCGATCCACGTGATCCCAGCCAGGAAGTGCACCCAGCGAAGGATCATCTGGCCCCAATCAGCCTCGCCAGCGCCAATGCCCGTTAACCCCAGATATATCATTATCAACACAACGGTGAGGGCAAATCCCGCCCACATCGTCTGCATCGGATCCTCAAGAAATTTCATAACTCCCCTCTCTTCAAAAACGGTTGACTGCCTAATCTAATCTCTGTACGACAGCGTTTCTCTTAATGTCAAGCGAGCCGGATGGTCACATGTCATTGGTCAAGGGTGAGGAAGAGTCCTACGTCATTTCTTTAACCGATGACTATTGACCAATGACTACCTTAGGCCATCAGTCGATCCACAGTGCTACAGAGTTCACGAACCGCGTTGGCCGACGTTTCCAACGCCGCCCGCTCGTCGCTGGTCAGCTCATATTCCATGATCTCCTCAGCGCCGCCACGGCCAATTTTTACCGGCACGCCGACGATGACATTCTTGAGTCCATATTCCCCTTCGCACAGCACGGCGCAGGGCATCACCTGCTTCTGATCCTTGTGGATCGCTTCCACCATGGCGACAGCCGAAGCGGACGGTGCATAAAACGCACTACCCGTTTTCAAGAGACCCACGATTTCAGCCCCTCCGTCGCGTGTACGCTTGACGATGGCGTCCAATTTCTCCTTCGACATGAGTTCCGATACGGGCTGTCCCTTCACGGTCGTATAGCGTGGGAGAGGCACCATCGTATCCCCATGCCCGCCCAAGACCATGGCTTCCACGTCGGTCACGGGCACATTCAGTTCGCCAGCGATAAATGTCCGCATTCTCGCAGAATCCAGCACACCGGCCATGCCGATGATTCTCGATTTGGGGAGGCCGCTGACCATCCGTGCGACATGCACCATGGCATCCAATGGATTGGTCACAAGGATCAGGATGATCTCCGGTGATCGAGACACCAGCTCGGTGACAACCGATTTCACGATCTTCGCATTCGTCGCCAATAACTCGTCGCGACTCATGCCGGGCTTTCTCGGCATACCGGAGGTGATCACGGCAATGGACGATCCGGCGGTTTCCTCATACCCGTTCGTGCCGACGACTCGGGAGTTGTACCCGCAAACAGGCCCGGCTTGGGAAATATCGAGCGCCTTCCCCTGCGGGACTCCCTTCGCAATATCGATCAGTACCACGTCGTAGCAATCTTTCTCGGCTAATCGCTGCGCCGTCGTCCCTCCGACGTTCCCGGCTCCTACCACCGTAATTTTCGGTCGTGTCATCATGACTACCTCATAAAACGTGAAACGTGAGACGTGAAGCGCAATATCCCTGTACGCTTCACTCTAAACCCCTCACGCATGTTCGTGCTCAGTCCAACCCCCAACCTTGAAGTTGATGGTACAGACGAAATTCTCCCCGTCGTAAAAATTGACCTTGATCTTTTTCTTGCCGAAAGTATTTGCCAGAAACACCTCTGGATTGTCGACCAGCTCCTGGTACCCACCGGGTGAGTATTCGCCCAAGTCATGAAAGACCACGATCATCCCCTCCTTCACTTCCTGCAATATTTTTAGTCGACATCGAGGATAGATCTCCCAGAACTTGGTCTCGATCATGTCCTTCGTCGGTTCAGGACGGTCTTCACCGGGTTTCACCGTCTGTCCGAACTTGGCTAAGCGACGGACGTAGGGATATTGGTGGCCCGTGAAAAGCTTATATAACCATGCGGGAACCTGAGGCTTTCCAATCGAGTCTGTCATACGCAATACCTGATTACGCCGTCAATTGCCGGTAAATACGAGGCAGCTTGGAGGGAAGGGCTTCGACAGTGCTGACGACGCAATACCGCGTGTCGGCATACATGCGGCCGAGATAGTTTTCCGCTTCCCGATCAATCGTCACACAAAAAGCCTCCACTCCCCGCACTCGCGCCTCGCGCAGAGCCATCTTCGTATCTTCCAGCGCATAGTCATCCTTGTAGCCATCGTCCAACGGTCGTCCGTCACTCAACAGCATGAGGATACGGTTCTTTGCGTCGCGCCTTAGTAACTTGGTTGTAGCGTGTCGTATCGCCGCTCCATCGCGATTCTGATGACGGGGGGTCAGGCCTCCCAGCCGATGGGCGGTCGAAGCGCCAAGCCGCTCGTCAAAATCCTTGACCGTGAGAAAGTCGACCATACCACGTCCCTGGCCGGAGTAGGCATACAGTCCATATTGATCGCCAACGGCTTCCAGTGCTTCACAGAGGAGCACCAGTCCTTCTTTTTCCACATCGATCACTCGACGCCCATGGTCGAGGGTCCGGCTGGTCGATCCACTCACATCGACAAGAAATGCCACGGCCACATCGCGCTCACGCTTTTCTCGACGGATGTAGATCCGATCATCGCCTTCCCTGCCAGCTCGTTGCTCTCCGGCTCGACGAACCACCGCATCGAGATCAACCTCGTCCCCGTCCGGTTGCCCAGTAACGCGTCGAAACGCAGGAGGACGCAACCCCTCAAAAAACCGCCGGAGCGACCGGACGGCACTCCGCTGCGCCGCCAACGTCGCCGTGACGAACTCATCGGATCCGATATCCGCGGGGCCTTCCCTGACACGGCTCCAATTCATCCGGTAATCGTCAATCCGATGGTCCCACTCGTGGTACAGCACCGTCTGTCCTTCGTGCGTCAGGATGTCTTGTCTCGATTGGGCACCGGGTTCGACAGCCACGCTATCTTCGACCAAGGACGGCAAGGATCGCCCCTCGCTTAAGCGCTCGTTGCCTCTGGGTTCCTGACCGCGTCGGGGATTTCCTATCGAAGCATTCTCAGAGTGGGCCGGAGGCTCCGACTGTTGTTCGAGCTGTTCCTGGCTCCATGTGATGAACTCCGGATTCATCGAGCCACGATAGGCCACATCGGTCACTGGGCGGTATTGATCGCCTAGCTGCGTAGGTGAGGGTTGCTCCCCTTGTCCATCTTTTGGCTCTTCGTCTCGTTCGACAGTGATCATCTCCCCACGAGCCGCCAAGAGTTCTTCCAATTTCACATACACGGCGTCGACCACGCGAACGACGTCCTCCGCCGTGGCCGTCGTCTTCAGAACGGCCTGGCTCATGCCCCAGAGGATGGAGACTTCCTCCTTCACCGCCTGGGGGACTGCAGCAGCTTCGGTTTCGCCTGTCGAAAGCCTCAAGAGGCAGTCGATGACCACTTCCTTGACCGTCACCCCTTGAGAGGGATCACGCGGGGTGATGGATTCGGCGGCCAACCGTGCCAGATCACGCCGAAGACCAGGATACTCAGCTTGCAACAGGCACTCGATACGAGCATCTTCCAGTACGACCCAGAGATCCCTGACGAGGAGTGCCTGAGGGTAAAGCTGAAACAAAGCATTAAGCGTGTCGGGTCTGGCCTCACTGGATCGACCGTAACGCTTTCGTACGGTATCGACCAGATCGGCGAGCCTATCGAGCGTAAGCCGATAGGTGCCGAATTCCAAATGCCCGGCTTCGTGCGCCGCCATCACGAAGTAGAGGCGCTCATTCTCCGCAGCTGTCGGATACCGACGAAGCAGCGCCGGCAAAGAAATGGACCTTCCGTCTGCGCTGACCGTCGCTCGGACTGGAGCCATCACGGAATCCGGAAGCGCCCTCACGGCCACATCGGTTCCGCAGAGTCCCTGGACAAACAATTTGATCCTTCGCGCGACCTGTCGAAACGGCACCCCACTTAAGGCCTGCTCAACCGAGGCCAGCGCTTTCTGGGACTCGACTGCAAAAAAGGCGCGTGCTGCGTCCGGACTATAGGCCAGTACTTCCATTCCAGTCGTGAACCAGTTCTCAAATTTTGAGACGGCCTCAGGCCCGTCCCCCAGCAGTTGGACCAGTTCCGGCGCACGATGTAGATAGCCGATGGTCGCCTCCACATGCTTCTCGGCCAGCAGGGACCCGTACTGCAACAGCTTGATCCGCCATACCTCCGACGGTACTGCGCGTAGGAGATTGGGTGAATCCGCAAGCCAGGCGATGCTGTATTCCGGAGATCGCTCGGCCAACAAGAGGCAGAGGGAGACGACTTTGGCACGAACGGTCGGCTGTTCTATCTGTTCAAGAATGGAGGGGCTGGTCCTGAGAAACTCCATGGTCGCCACATAGTCCGGCTTCCCCAGGCTGTTCGGCACAATCAATTTCATGCCCACGGTGGCCCAGTCCCGTACGCTCTCTACCGGCAGCACGGAGGCAAGCTTGGAGATGTGTCTGATGAACTCGAGACCCACGACCACGTTGACTTGCGTGAGTTCCATGCCGACGTCGAGCCAGGGGCGCAAGTGAATCGTGGGGACTTCTGAGAGAATCTGCGGAGCATGCCGAAGGTATTCGAGGGCGACGTTGGCGTCTTGCTCAGCCAGTTCCAGACTGATCGTCAGGACCTCAACCCGCGCACTAGCCGGTTCGATGAGCCCAAGCAACAAGGGGCTATCTTTAAAATATTTGAGCGCGGATGCGCCTGACGACTCAGCTAAGGCCACCCCAAGGTCAAGCCATAGGAGGATATCCCCCAACCTGGCGCGCCGGTCCAATTCAGGAAGTGCCTCGATCGCCGCGGTGGCTGTTTTCCCTGATAATTGGTGCAGTTCATCCAGCAGGGTCAAGACTTGCTCCTCCGCATCCGGTCGACCCGTGGCCTGAGGCAACCGAGTCATGAGTGCCTCCGCAATTTGTTTGCCCAATTCGGAAGCCAGCCGTTGGTGCAAGATCTGCTGAATGGACATGTGTGTCAGATTTGGTTATGAGAGCCGACCGAAGAGTCGGATTGTAAAGAAGCGAATTCCCCTTGTAAACTAGCGGATCTGCCTTTCATCGCTCGTAGGAGGAGGTCTATGGCTGAGCCAACACAGGAAAGCCTTGAGAAAATACGAAAGTTTGTGGAAGGGTTTGCAGAGAAGAGCGGAACCACCATGCATCCTAACTCCGCTGTGACCGAGGCGGTCGTCAACGGGTTGGCGATGCACATTGATGAACTGGGGAAGCCCCTCTGTCCGTGCAATTTCTATCAGGACAAACAAGCCGAAGCCAAGCTCCGACGTTGGATCTGTGCCTGCGACGAAATGCAGATCTACAAGTACTGTCACTGCCTCCTCTTTGTTCGCGAAGATGGGATGCCGATCACGGAATATTTGCCGGAAGGCCACGAGGGACGCGAGGTCTATGGTGTCGTCACCGATCCGACACCAGAGAAAGGTCGCGCCCTCAAGCATAAGGCCATCCCATCTCGACTCGTATCTGACGAGTCGCCAGCGGCCCCAGCCTCCCCGACATGATTCGGCCTCAGGTCACGCTCCGTTGGTGGTTCGCCTGCTGTCTGATGATCAGCATCTTTTCTGATCCATCGGGACCAGCAGCCGAGCCGCCTCCAGCAAATCCCCCCGCACTGAATGAGAAAGAGCTCTTCTCCTACAAGCCCAAGGGGCGGGGAGCGGCAACCGGCCAAGTGTTCCTCAGCTCACCCTCCGGCAAGGCCGTCACGCAGGCCGGTGTACCGGTCTATTTGATTCCGCGAATACCCTATACCCGGGACTGGTTTGACCGATATGTGCGCGTGACCGCCTGCCCCTCTCACAGTGTCGTATCGTTTCCCGATAATTCCGCTGTTCCTACGTCATCAGTTGACTGCCTTCGAGATGTTCTGTCCCAACTGTTGACCGAAAAACGCCTTGTCCCCTATCTCCGCACAACCCGAGCCAATCCCACTGGTCACTTTTGGTTCACGAAACTTCCCGCTGGACGCTATTATATAGTCAGCCTTCTCGAGGGAGGTTCCGGGGCACACCAGGATGCATCTCAGAGTGGAATTGCTTGGGCAACCCTGGAGCTGGACACCGGCGAGAAAGCCACAAACCTTGTCGTCACGGACTGCAAGAGCGGTCTTTGTTGACCAACAGGGTCCAGGTCGCCGTCTGGTCTCATTGAGAGTGCCAGCGGTCGCGGTAAGGTGCAAGGAGAGCCATGCGAATTCTCTTAGTTGAAGATGATGCGGATCTCGCGCAATTCATCCGAAAAGGGTTGAAAGAAGAGCAATACGCGGTTGACGTGGCAACCGATGGTGAAGAGGGGTTGGAACTCGCGTTACACAATGCGTACGACCTTCTCATTCTCGACATCGGGCTTCCCAAGCTCGATGGCCTCGCCCTTTGCCGCCGGATTCGCGATAAGGGGAACATGACACCGGTGTTGCTCCTGACCGCCCGCAACACCGTGGAGGATAAGGTCTCGGGGTTTGATACCGGTGCAGACCAATTTCTGCCGAAGCCATTCGCCTTCGTGGAACTGCTGGCACAAATACGGGCACTCCTACGGCGTGGCAGTGCACAACAAATCGTCCAACTGCAGGTGGCCGATCTAAGATTGGATCCGGCTTCTCATCGCGTCTGGCGCGCCGGAAAAGAGATCGCGCTCACCAATAAAGAATACGCGCTCCTCGAATTTCTCTTACGGAACAAGAATCGGGTCCTGACGCGTACCGCGATCATCGAACATGTCTGGGACATCAGCTATGACCCCATGACGAACATCGTCGACGCCCACATTCGGGCCCTCCGCGCCAAGATCGACCGAGACTTTTCTCCACCCTTGATCGCCACGGTACGAGGCGCCGGATATATGCTCGAAGAGCCGGACGCGCCTGCATGAAATCGCTGCGCGTCCTGATCAGCTGGTCCACCTTTGTCTTAATGGCCGGGCTGCTCTTGTTCTCCGCACTCGTCTACGCTGCGAGTGAGGTGTTGCTCCAACGTTTTGTGGACGGACGCCTGCTCGTATTGGGCGAGACCCTGGCCGAATTCGTAGAGCGGAAGCCCGAGCTCTTCGAACACCGTGACCGGGACATTGCACCAACCAGTGAATTGACTCAAAGCCCTACGGACCAGCACGTGTTGCCCGACGTCACTCATGCCCTCCGGGTTTTTTCCTCCAGAGGGTCGCTCGTCTGGAGGAGTCCTCACGCATCGAGACTGGAGTCGCTTCCCCCGCGAATTCTTGAACAAGTCCGCCTCAAGAACATCCTGTTTGAGACCTTCAAGGCACCCGATGGCATACCCGCGCGTCACCTGTTTCTCTTCTTCGTCGGCAAAGGCGGCGTCCAGTATGTCTTGCAGGCAGAAACGTCGCTGCTTCACTACCAGGAAACCTTGAATGGTCTGGTCCTTCTCCTGGCACTCGGGTCCGGAGCGACTCTTTTTTTCGCATGGATCGGCAGTCACTGGTTGTCCAAGAAAGTCCTTGGCCCGATCGATGCGTTGTGCAGAGGCGCCGAAACGATGTCGGACACCGACCTCGGAAAGCGACTGCCGATGGACTCACCGTACTACGAGTTTCGTCGACTCACCCAGGCTGTCAATGCCGTGTTGGATCAATTTCAACGCGGCAGTGAAGTCCAACGAAACTTTTGCGAAATCGCGGCCCACGAGATGAAGACGCCGCTGACGATCCTGCAGGGGAATCTAGAGGTTGCCCTGATGAAAGCGCGGACTGTCGATGAGTATCATGAAGTGCTCCTGAACAACCTCCAGCAAGTCGAGCGTCTCATTGCGCTGACCCGGCCCTTGTTGACTCTCGCGAAATTCACCAGCAGCAAGCCTCCGGTCAATCTCGTCCCTCTCGTGCTCGAGCCACTGATCCAAGAGATCGTTGACGAGCTCGCACTACTTGCCGACGACCGTCAGATCGCACTACGGTTCGAGACCCAGCCGGTTCCCTCAGTACTCGGCGACACCCAATGGCTCAAACAAGCGTTGATCAACCTGCTTGATAACGCACTGCAGTATACCCCGGCCGGTGGGTCCGTCACGGTGCGGCTCCAGGCAGTGGGTCGAGAGGTCGCCATAGCCGTCGAAGACACGGGCCATGGTATCGAACCGGAGCATATTCCCCACCTGTTCGAGCGCTTCTACCGGACGGATTGGGCTCGAGCGAAGGACACCGCCGGGACCGGACTTGGACTCCCCATCGTGAAGGAAATCATGGAAGCCCATGGCGGCAGCATCGCGGTCACCAGCGAAGTCAACAAAGGCTCGATCTTTACCCTACGTTTGCCGGCCCTCACCCAGCCTGCGCTTTCCGCGTAGCCGTTTCTTGTCCGCACGCACGATTTCCTCCCCAGCCAAATATCTACTTTCGTGTACCTCTTCCGACGTGTGATTCGGCTATACCAGCATGAAGAACTCTTCATGATCCCCTCATGGTCGCTTCATAATTCAGGCGTATATATATAGGAAAGTGAAAGGGGGTGAACACATATTATGATTTCCTTTATTGAAGGGTTCTTATTGTTGGCCATATTCAGCGTGCTGTTCGCCATGATGCAGACCGCGAGTCGGTAACCAGCCCGACTTCCTGATCAGGTCAGGAATGACCTGACGGGGAGGGTGCCTGAGTGTGAATACCGGTGTTTGAATGTGAGGCGGAGGCCGGTAGGGAAATGGGCGTTGCTTCGAAGCCGAGAGGGGGCCGTTCTATTTTCTCTCTTTCATCGCTCGTTCAACCTCTCGTCCCGCCTCTCGAGCCTTGATCGACGCGCGACGATCATGTTGCTTTTTCCCTTTTGCCAATCCCAGTTCAACCTTGGCCTGGCCTCGCGCTGAGAAGTAGATGCGGAGCGGGATCAGCGTGAGCCCTTTCTGCTGGGTTTTACCAAGAAGCTTGTTGATCTCCTTTCGGTGCAGGAGCAATTTTCTGGTTCTGATCGGGTCATGGTTCATGACATTGCCGTGGCTATACGGGCTGATGTGGCAATGGTGAAGAAAGACCTCTCCTTCTTTGACGTCGGCATAGCTGTCTTGTAGGTTCACACGGCGCTCGCGGAGCGATTTCACTTCGGTCCCCTTGAGGACCATCCCTGCTTCGAACTTCTCCTCGATAAAGTAGTCGTGATAGGCCTTCCGATTGGTCGCTACGACTCTGGACTGATTTTCTGTCTCTTTGGGCATTAGAGAGAACCTACGCCTTGATCTCTTTCTTGGATACCGCCTATGATGCCGTTCATGGGTTCTGGTAGGCTCGACTCCTTCGGCAGTATCCTCTCCGGGATCTCCAAACGACTGGGTCTGGAGCCGAGATTAATCGAACTTCGTTTACAGCATCGCTGGCACGATCTTGTCGGCGAACCCATGGCGAGCCATACCTGGCCGTCTCAGATTCGCTTCAAGAAACTGTACCTCATCGTCAGAAATCCTGTCTGGCTACAACAATTGACGTTTCTGAAACCGGCCCTACTGACTAAGCTAGAGGCAGAGGCTGGACCAGGGTGCGTGACCGACATTACCTTTCGTGTCGGAGAGATTCCTGAAACAAGCGCGACCAACACCGACGCCTTCACCACCAACCTCATGCCTCCTCATCCAGCTATACCCCTGCCTGAAGTAACCTCACACACTGAGACGATCCAAGATACCTCATTACGCGAGCGATTTAGAGAGGTGATATCGAGATACCTGGCTCAGGCTCCGGTTCGACCGGCAAAGGATCCGTCACAAGCCCCTTGAACAGAATGCGCGTGTCGTCGAAACTGTTTCCATCTTGAGGAATGGGGCCCATGCCGCCTTCTTCATCCTGGTCCAGCAATCGATAATATCCACGCATGGATTGTTCATAATCCTTCACTACTCCCGCGTCGCCCGCCAGATACTTGGCCAAGACTTCCGGCTCCGTCTTGAGATGGTCGTCGAACACATAAATCACGATCTGTCGGTATCGCCCTCCTGGATCACCGGCGGTGGTAGGGTAGATTTTCATGGAACCGAAATCGCGCGTTTCATGGGCGACTTTTCGAAACCGTTTCACCAATTGCTCAAGTTGATCATCTTGTGTATCTCGAGGGACGTAGGTTGCCACGAAATGACCGGACTGGGAACCCACGGTATAGGGTGGAATCGAGCGGTCGGGCCGACTGAGATACATGCCTCCCCAAATCAGCGCAAAGGACCCCACAAACACCCAGAGCGCAAATTTGACGACAATATCCAGTGGCTTCTTGCTTGTGAGACTGGCGGGAGACATGGGAGAAGCTACTCGTGTGGATACAGGCTCAGCTCGATCGGACTCGAGTAAACCGTCACGGGGTGTCCTCCGGAGACACATCCTCTCGTTCGACTGCTTCCGCCAGTCTGGCAACCCCCACAACGCGGTCTCCTTCGCCATCAAGTTCGAGTATACGAACGCCTTGGGTATTCCGGCCTATTTCACGGATGTCGTCCACCTTGCACCGGAGCACATTGCCTTGCGCGGCCATCAACATGATCTCGTCATCGTCTCGGACTTGTAAAAATCCGACAGCGAGGCCGTTTCGCTCCGTCGTCTTCACGCTGATAATGCCCTTTCCCCCACGGCCCTGCACACGATACTCACCGACCGGCGTCCGTTTCCCGTAGCCACCTTCCGTGACGGTCAAGATGGAGGTTGTAGAATCGGGCGTGATGGTTTCCATACCGATGACTTCATTTCCCTCTTCAAGGGTGATCCCCTTCACACCATAGGCGGTCCGACCCATCGGCCGGACTTCGTCTTCCTTGAATCGAATGGTCATACCCTGTCTGGTTCCCAGCAGAATCTCTCGTTGTCCATCGGTCAGCTGCACCCCAATGAGCTTATCGCCGCTCTCCAGCCCGAGGGCGATGATGCCGCCCTGGCGTGGGTTGCTGAACGCAGAGAGTTCCGTCTTCTTGATGATGCCCTTCTTGGTTCCCATGACAATGTACCGGTCGTCACGAAACTCTTTGACCGGCAGGGTCGCCGTGACCTTTTCGTGACTCGATAAGGCCAAGAGATTCACCAACGCCTTGCCCTTCGCAGCCCGGCTAGCCTCGGGAATTTCATGGACCTTCAACCAATACACTTTTCCCGCATCGGTAAAAAAGAGAAGCGAATCGTGGGTGGAGGCGGTAAAGAGATCCTCGACGAAGTCCTCCTCCTTAATACCCATGCCGATCTTACCCTTCCCCCCTCGTCGTTGGGCGCGGTAGAGGGACACGGCATTTCGTTTGATGTATCCTGCATGGGAGATGCTCACGATCACTTCCTCTTCCGCGATCAGGTCTTCCAGGCTGATTTCCGCTTCTTCTTTGACGATCTGCGTGCGGCGTTCATCCTTATAGGCTTCACGAATTTCCGTCAGCTCGTCTTTGATGATGGTCCGGACCAGGGCTTCGCTGGCCAGCACGGACTTGAGGTATTCGATCTGCTTCAGCACGTCCTGGTACTCCTCGACGAGCTTCGTTCGTTCAAGCTGGGTTAGGCGCTGGAGCCGCATGTCGAGGATCGCGGTGGCTTGGATCTCCGTGAGACCGAATTGTCGCATCAACCCCGCCCGCGCCTCGTCCGGCGACTGCGATCCCCGGATGAGGGCGATCACGGCATCCAGATTGTCCAGGGCGATCTTAAGACCTTCGAGAATGTGCGCACGCTCTTCCGCCTTCTTGAGCTCGAACGCCGTCCGCCGTACTACGACTTCCCGTCGATGTTCTAGGAAATGGTGGAGGATCTGCTTGAGATTCAGGATCTCCGGTCGATTATTGACGAGCGCCAGCATGATGACACCGAACGTCGTTTCAAGCGGAGTATGTTTATAGAGGTTGTTCAGGACCACCAAGGGGATTTCACCCCGTTTCAGCTCGATCACCACCCGGACACCCTCGCGATCAGAGGACTCGTCTCGTAAGTCCGAGATGCCTCGAATTCGGTCTTCTTGCACCAACTCGGCGATCTTCTTGATCAGGCTCACCTTGTTGACTTGGTAGGGAATCTCCGTGACGATCAGGCGTTCCCTGTCGGTCCGCTCATCGGTTTCCACCACGACTTTCGCCCGCAAGGTGAGGAGGCCTCGCCCTGACTCATAGGCGTCTTTGATGCCGCCGACGCCGTAAATGAAGCCGGCCGTCGGAAAATCAGGCCCTGGTATTTTCCTCATCAACTCTGGGATGGTTACTTCGGGGCTTTCCAATAGGAGGAGCAACCCGTCGATGACTTCGGCAATGTTGTGGGTCGGGATGTTGGTCGCGTAGCCGACGGCGATACCACCCGCACCGTTGACCAACAGATTCGGCACTCTGGTCGGTAATACCAGCGGTTCTTCTCTTGATTCGTCATAGTTAGGCCCGAAGTCGACCGTGTCCTTGTCGATGTCGGCTAACATCTCCTCGGCCAGTTTCGTCATGCGCGCTTCGGTATACCGCATGGCCGCCGGCGAATCGCCGTCCATCGAACCATAGTTTCCTTGGCCATCCACCAGGAGATAGCGCATGTTGAAATCCTGCGCCATCCGCACGAGGGTGTCATAAATGGCCGAATCTCCGTGGGGATGGTAGTTCCCCATGATCTCGCCCACGATCTTGGCTGATTTGCGGTAGGCTCGATTGGAGGCAAGGCCCATCTCATTCATGCCGAACAGAATTCGGCGATGGACCGGTTTCAGTCCGTCTCGTACGTCTGGGAGTGCCCGTCCCACGATTACGCTCATGGCGTAATCCAGGTACGAGGACTTCATCTCGTCTTCGATTGCGATATGGCCTAGCCGCTCATCTGGAGGCATTCTTCCCTCGGATGCTGAAAATGATCATCGGCTCCATTCTCGGTTCGAAAAAATCCTCAACGTACCCCAGAGGGTACGCCTCCGGTCTTTTCCTGCCTGCGGCCTTGCCGGATGACCATTTTGAGCATCCGACAGGCCGCAGGCAGGATACTAAATAGATTCTGCTACTCTACCTACACATCCAAATTCTTGACCTCAAGCGCGTGGGTTTGGATGAAATTCCGACGGGGTTCCACTTCGTCACCCATCAGAATCGTAAAGATCTCGTCCACACCGGTGAGGTCTTCCAGCGTCACTCGCAGAAGGGTGCGTGCCTCAGGATTCATCGTAGTTTCCCACAGCTGCCCAGGGTTCATCTCTCCCAAACCCTTGTACCGCTGAATACTGAGCCCCTGCTTTCCCATATCTAAGATGGCCTTCACCAGCTCGTCGGTGGTCCGATGCTGGTTCTCCTGGTTCTTCGCCTTGAGTCTGTATGGGGGTCGCCCCAATCCAATCGCCGCCGGAGTCAGCTTTTGGAGCTCACGGAAGTCTGCGGAACCCACAAGTTCGTGAGTGATAGCCACCTCGTGAGCAACGCCGTTCGTATGCACTCGGCAGATGACTTTGTTCGACTGATGCTCCTCATCCACTAGTACGTCGAAGACCGGCGTCACTTTAGGAAACACCACTGCCAGCGAGCGTTTGATGTTTTCGACCGACTGTTGGAGTGCCTCGCGATCTTTGAGTCGCTCGCGATCGAGTCCCGGCTCATCGACAAACGCCCGCAAGATTGCTGCCTCATGCGGCTTCTTGTTCACGCGAGTCAGTAAGGATTCGAATGTGATCATCTTCTTGAGAATCGGCAAGAGTCGTCGCCCGGTGACATATTCTTGAACGCCTTCTAAGTAGAGCTCAACGTCTTCGACGGCTAAGTCGGCCAGATGCTCGTTCAAAGACGCTTCGTCCTTGAGATACCGCTCTGCCTTGCCCTTCTTCACTTTGAACAACGGGGGCTGGGCGATGTAGATATAGCCCCGCTCGATCAGTTCAGGCATTTGACGGAAAAAGAACGTTAGGAGCAGGGTCCGGATATGACTGCCGTCGACGTCGGCATCGGTCATGAGAATGATTTTGTGATAACGGGCCTTTGCGATATCGAACGTGTCCTTTTCCGCCTTATCACCTTCTTCCCGTTTCCGACCGATCCCGGTCCCCAGCGCCATGATGAGCGTCCGGATTTCATCGCTGGAGAGCATCTTATCGAAACGCGCCTTCTCAACGTTCAGGATCTTGCCTTTCAAAGGCAAGATGGCTTGGAACTTACGGTCGCGTCCTTGCTTCGCAGAGCCGCCGGCTGAATCTCCCTCCACGATGTAGAGTTCGCTCAAGGCCGGGTCTTTCTCAGAACAATCGGCTAATTTTCCGGGGAGCGAGCCTCCATCAAGTGCGCTCTTACGCCTGATCAGGTCCTTGGCCTTCCGAGCTGCTTCGCGCGCTCGGGCAGCATCCACGGCCTTGCCAATGATCTTCCGAGCGACCGGGGGATTCTCTTCAAAGTAATTGCCCAAAGATTCGTTGACGGCCGCCTCGACCACACCTTTTACTTCGCTGTTCCCCAGCTTGGCTTTCGTCTGACCCTCGAACTGCGGGTTGCGTACCTTGACGCTGACCACGGCGGTCAACCCTTCCCGCACATCGTCCCCCGTTAACGACTCCATATCTTTCTTGAGGAGATCGTTCGCGTTCGCAAACGTGTTGATCGTCCTGGTCAGGGCGGCCTTGAATCCCACTAAGTGGGTGCCGCCTTCCCTCGTATTGATATTGTTCGCGAATGAAAAGAGATTCTCGGAATAGCTGTCGTTGTACTGCAGGGCGACTTCGAGAATCATTTCCGGCCGCTCGACCTTCACATAGATCGGCTTATGCAAGGGTGTCTTTGCTTCGTTGAGATGTTCAACGAAGGAGACGATGCCGCCCTTGTACAAAAACGCCTGTTCTTTTGCCGGCTCTCTCCGTTCATCCCTTAGCGTAATCGACAGACCTTTATTCAGAAAGGCCAGCTCGCGCAGGCGTTGCGCCAACACGTCGAAGCTGAACTCCAGCGTCTCAAAGACTTGTCCGTCCGGTTTGAACCGAACTTTTGTGCCTCGGCGCTTCGTCTTCCCCATGGCCTCAAGCGAGGCACTGGGCTTCCCGCGCTCATATCGTTGCTCGAACACTTGGCCATCCTGCCAAATCTCCAGCTCGAGCCACTCCGACAAGGCATTGACCACGGAAATACCCACTCCATGGAGGCCGCCTGAGACCGTGTAGGCTCCTTGCTCAAACTTCCCGCCCGCGTGAAGGACCGTGAGTGCCACCTCAGCTGCCGACTTGTTTTGCGTAGGATGCATGCCCGTGGGAATACCACGCCCGTTGTCGGTGACCGTGACACTCCCATCAATATGGATGGTGACTTCGATGGTCTCCCCGAATCCGGCCATGTGCTCATCGACACTATTGTCGACGACCTCATACACGAGATGGTGTAGACCGTCGACTCCGGTACTGCCGATGTACATCGCTGGTCGCTTCCGGACCGCATCGAGTCCCTCAAGGACTTTGATCTGGTCGGCGCGGTAACTATCTGACTTGGACTGAGACGGATCTTCTGTGGCCATCGTTTCCTAACTACCTGGTGAGCTGCTGAGGCTAAATCTTAATAGGCATCACGACACACTTGAACCCTGGACTTTCCGGCTCCTGGATCAGACAGGGACTCAAGGGGGTCTCCATTTGAAGCGAGAGCATCTCTCCATCCATCACATTAAACACATCCAACAGGTACCGGGCATTGAAGCCGGTGTTCAATGTCTCTCCCTCGTACTGTGCCGGGAGCTCTTCTGTCGCTTCCCCGTAGTCTGGACTGCTGGAATAGAGCGTCATTCGACCGGATGTGAACGACACTTTCACTGCACTGGATTTGTCCTTTGACAAGACCGACACCCGACGGAGTGCACTCTCCAGTTCGGCCCTATTCACATGAATGGGTTTCCCGATTTCCTTGGGAACAACCTGCTGATAGTTCGGATAGTTGCCTTCCATCAGCCGTGATGTCAGAAGGAGGCCGCTTTTCCTGAAAATCATCAGATTCTTCGTGAAACCAATCAGCGGCTCGCCATCTCCTCCCTCCTCCAGGAGATGCCGGATCTCAAGGGCCGCTTTTTTGGGAATGATGGCTTTCATTTCTAGCGGCATTCCTTTGGCACCGGCCGCACCGACTTCCTGTTCCGCCACGGCGAGGCGATGACCGTCCGTCCCGACTAATCGCAGAGACGTTTTCTTTTCAGTGGCCAGCAATGTGACCAGGAGGCCGTTCAGGATATATCGGGCATCATTGTCACCGGCCGCAAACAGCGTTTTCCGAATGAGTTCGAGCAGACCCTCTCCTGAGAGAGGAGTCAACCCTTCCCGATCGATAGTCGGCAGCGCGGGGTACTCGCTACTGGGAAGACCCACAACTTTGAATTGGCTCTTTCCGGCTTGAATGGTCGTCCAGTTGTTATCAGCGGCCAGTAATTCGATATCCCCGGGAGGTAATTCCTTCACGATCTCGAACAGTTTTCGAGCCGAGATCGTCACTCCTCCTGTACTCAACACGGCCCCTTTGTAGAGACCCCTTACACCGATCTCAAGATCAGTTGCGACGATCTCAATCCCGTCTTGTTTGGCCTCTAACAAGATATTCGACAGAATCGGCATCGTGTTCCGCTTCTCCACGACACCCTGTACGCGCTGGAGCCCCGTCAACAACTCATCCCGCCCGATGCGTACTTTCATAGCATGCTCCCCCAGCCAAGGCGTTAACTTCTCAGAATCTGCTCTTTCAACGTCTCAAGAGTTGTCTGCAACGTGGTGTCGGTTTCTTTGGCTTTCGCAACCTGACGACAGGCATGAATGATGGTTGTATGATCCTTCCCGCCGAATTGTCGTCCGATTTCCGGGTACGATGCATCAGTGAGCTCGCGACAGAGATACATAGCGATCTGTCGAGGATGCACGAGTGTTTTGCTCCGTCGGCGCGATTTCAGTTCCGTCAACTTGACATGAAATTGACTGCACACTGCTTCTTGAATGTCGTCCATCGCGACGATCTTTTTCTTATCGCCGATGACGTCTCGAAGAAGATTCTTCGCAAGCTCAAGGGTGATCACCTGTCCTGTCAGCGAGGCATAGGCCCCTAAGCGGACAAGGCTCCCTTCAAGCTCTCGGATGTTGCTTTTCATCGTGATCGAAAGGAATTGAATGACGTCTTCTGGTAATTTGACGCCCTCGTCCTCCGACTTCTTCCGTAAGATTGCAATACGCGTCTCGACGTCGGGAGGCTGTAGATCTGCAATAAGCCCCCATTCAAACCGGGAGCGGAGGCGTTCTTCAATATCTGGCATATCCTTTGGGAACCGATCACTCGAGAGAACAATCTGCTTATGTCCTTCATATAAAGCATTAAAGGTGTGGAAGAATTCTTCCTGTGTCCGTTCTTTTCCCATCAGGAATTGAATATCATCGATCATGAGCATATCGATATGTCGATAGCGCTTCCGAAGGTCCATCATCTTGTCGTATCGGATCGAATTGATGACTTCATTTGTAAACTGTTCAGTAGTTAAATATGCGATGCGGAGGTCGCTCTTTTCGGCAACATGATTTCCAATTGCATTCAGGAGGTGGGTTTTCCCAAGGCCTACGCCACCATAGATGAAGAGTGGGTTATAGGTCTGTCCTGGTTGTTCGGCCACTGCCATACATGCAGCATGGGCGAATTGATTCCCCGCACCAACGACGAAGTTCTTGAAGGTATATTTTGGATTGAGTTGAATTCCTCGACGACTCTTACTTTGATTTCCTGGTCGCGGCGTGGCAGATGGGGAGACTATCTCATTCTGTTGCACTGAGGCTTTCTCACGGACAGTAAACGCCACCGTCGTCTCTCCTCCACCGCGGGCAGTTGATACTGCCTCTGCTAGCAGAGATGCATAATGTGTATCCAACCACTCTCCGAAGAATTTATTCGGTACACCAATATGAGCCGTCGAGTTCTCAATCCGGTCAAGATGCACAGGCATAAACCAAGTGTCATATACTTGCTTCGGTACCCTCCCTTGAATGTACTGCAATGCCTCTTCCCAAAGTGTGTCTACACTCATAAGTTGCTCAAAATTCCATACACAGGATTATTCACACTTGTGGATAACAATATTTTTACCATACCCCTATCCGCCTACATTTCAGTGCATAAGCTGTCACATATTTAAATTCGATAGTTGCTTACACTGACTCCTAGAAATCCACCCACAGATTTCCCCCACGTTTCACCTCCTTAAAACCAAACTATCCCCAAACTTATCCATCGGTTTATATATCAATAAATCCTCTATATTCAATAACTTATCTCTTATCCTCACTTTTCACTTTCCTACTCCTAATTCGACTACTACGAATCTTCTTTCTTTAAGAAATATCGGAGCTATAGAGCAATAACTTTTTCAGCCTTGAGTAATAACTCCAACACTTGCCCATACGATAAGCCCTCATCCCGCCGAACAAGTGATGGTTCAATGATCCTTTCAACCTTTCCCGGAGGAAGAGTCTTATCTAGCGAAACCACAAGCCCAGAACCTTGTTCAAGACAGATTGAACGGGCAATCGATCGCTCTCTAGGGTGAACGACATAGACAATTGAGCTCATACCACAACTTCTCTTTTAGAAAATAAGGGCACAATCTGTGGATCGGATAACATCCGCAATATGCTCATCTATATCGTATTGGACTTGAAAGTCACTCCGTAATTGGGTGCGATCCTGTGTGGCCTGGAGAAGAAATGGAATCTGTAGATGGATGATCGAGGGGAGATATTTCTCAAGAATATCAACATCAACAACATCATCTGTGTCGTCACTAAGGAGTCGAAAAGATTCTCCAAGGAGAACCACGGTAGTGTGGTGTGATCCTGCAACAAGACCAAGGGCTATCCTCAGCGCTTCAACAGGCCTGTGCGTTTTACGAGGATCTTCTTGAATGACAACGGCAATAGTCTTAGCCACGGGAGATTCGTCGACCAGTCACGTAAATGACAAGAACGGCTTACAGTTCTCAATAAGTCCTGAGAGTACCACTAGACCACATAGGGACATGTTTGGACCCACATCGGTAGTCGGAACACCATGTTGCTGGCAACCATAGGCACAGATGAAAATATTTGCGCCTGTTTGCGCAAGGTTTCGATATTCCTCACGTGGCATGTTCTTAACACCCTCATCAATGAGGTAGAGATATACTTCATGGCCGGCGTCGAGCGCAGCCTGGGCCAACCCATGGACGGTTGAAGCGCTCACATGTGAGGGAGGTAAGGCGAGGAGGAACCCTACTTTGTGAGTTTGCTGTGAATTCACAAGATTTTCTATTATTAATTCAATATGTTAGGTGTGAATTAGTATCGAGAGAGTACGGGGTTTGAAGGGGAAAGTCAACGTGAAAAATGGCTCGTCAAGAGATGGTGAGGAGCGGTTGAATCGCGGTGGGGAGTGCTGCCAGAGGGAGATCATACTGGCTCTTTGTCACCATATTTCGAAGGATTCCTGTGCCTTTCGTGACTTCGTCATCACCGATGATGAGAGTGAAACTACAACCAAGCCGATCAGCCTGCCGCAAGTGAGCCTTCAAGGTGGAAGAACGGAAATCTGACACAGCTGAAATTCCACAGACGCGAAGGTCCTCTAGTGCAGAGAGGCCGGCAAGTGACCCTTGCTCACCAAAGGCAGCGATGTAGACAACCGCTTTAGCAGCTGATGTCCGGATGGCTGAATCTGCGAGCAACATTGCAATACGTTCTAAACCGACGGCGAAACCAACAGCCGGTGTGGGAGGTCCTGAGAGAGTCTCAACGAGACCATCATAACGTCCACCTGCCCCGACGGCGTTCTGTGCGCCAAGATTCATCGCGGTCACTTCGAAGGTCGTGAGGTTGTAATAATCCAGTCCACGGACGAGTCGATGATTTAAAGAATATGGAATGCGGATAAGATCAAGTCCGCGCAAGACAGCGGCAGAGTAGGCTCGAGGAGCTTCAGAGAGTGAATCGGCGAGCCGAGGAGCCTGTTCTGTAAGGGCACGACACTCCGGGACCTTACAATCGAGAATGCGAAGAGGGTTCATCTCGATCCGGCGCTGGCAATTTGAGCACAGGTGGGATTCATGTTGTTTCAGGTAGGTCACAAGCTGAGGTCGATAGGAATCCCGATCAGCGGGATATCCTAAGTTGTTAATCTCCAAAGTGAGGCCCTGGAGACCAACATCACTCAGTAACCGCCATAGCAGGGCAATGACTTCAATATCAGATCGCGGGTCAGCCATCCCAAAGGACTCGACACCAAATTGATGAAATTGTCTGAGCCGCCCAGCCTGAGGTCGCTCGTGCCGAAACATCGGTCCAAAGTAGAAGTACTTCTGGGGAACGGGCACTGCCCCGCGATTGTGCTCGATATAGGCTCGGACTGTCCCGGCAGTCCCCTCAGGTCGAAGGGTCAGCGAGGTGCCGTCTCGATCTTGGAAGGTGTACATTTCCTTCTCGACAATATCGGTCGATGCCCCAATACTGCGTGCAAACAGGGTCGTCACTTCAAAGATCGGAATACGAATTTCATGAAATCCATACCGGTCTGCCCACCGCCTGGCAGTTTCTTCAATGAAGCGCCACCGTGGTGTCTCCTCCGGCAATAAGTCCTTCACGCCTTTGATGCCCTTAATCATGGAAACAGTGATCCCTGTCTTGATTGAAAATGGCTCGGTCTCGCGATTCGGCGGACTATAACGGCGCCTTCTGCGGCAAGTCAACGGACTCGACCTTGCGCCATATGGACATGAGAGGTATAGTGCCCGACTTGCGGTTCAGGAGAATGTGGTAGACCCTCTATGAGTCAAGATCAATCGGGCCGCCGGGTTGTCGCCATCGCGCCTATGCCACCGGAGAAGTCTGCCTATGCGCTGGCGCGCTATAGCCGATCGCCGGACTCCATCGAGGACAGCATCCGGTGGGTGCATGGTCACTCGTCGGAAAAGTTCTGGGAGCAATTTTATTTCGATTACGGCCATGCGTCGATCGCCGATCTCGGGCATGTCATCATCTGTTTTGAAGAGATTTCCGAGCTGGCCGCCATTCGTTTAGAGGACGAGCCGCTCTGGGATGGTCAGGCGAAGTCGAGCCGTTATCAGAATTTTGCCTCGAGTCGGTGGTTTGTCCCAGGCCAGATTCGAGGAAGCGAAACGGAAGCGGTCTATGAAGGCATTCTCCGCAGCCTGTCCGAAATCTATCGTTTACTGCACGACCCACTGATCTCCTACCTCTCTGTGCGCGAGCCGCGTCCGGAGGCTATGAAACCAGCCGATTATCAGCGGACGATCGCAGCACGGGCGTTCGACGTCACTCGGTATCTGCTTCCCCTTGCGGCCAAGACCAACGTCGGGCAGGTCGTCAGCATCCGGACATTGGAAAAACAGATTACACGTCTACTATCGTCCCAACTCCCCGAGCTACGGGCGATCGGCGAAGATCTGAAAGATGCCTGCCAACGAGCTCCGGTAAATCTGTGGAGCGAGCTCTGCGGGCAAACGTCAGGCGTGAACGACCCTCTCGCGCCGACACTGGCACGGCATGCGAAGGCGAATGACTATCAAGAATCAGTGTATTCCGACTTGGCTCGTCACGCGAAAGAGGTGTTACGCGGAACGGGATTGGACCAGCCCAGCACCTGGGGCGCCGCAGAGACGGTCGAATTGATCGATCCCCATCATCCGCTCGATGAAATCGTTGCGACGTTGCTCTATCGTGTGTCACAGGCCCCGTACCGGAAGATTCTCGATGTCGTCCGAGACTGGTCTGAAAAAGAGAAACAGGCCACTATCGAAGTAGCCACGAGACAGCGTGGGCCTTACGATGACCTCATCAAGGAATTCCGCAGCGGCTATGCATTCAACTTTGACATTCTGATGGATATCGGTGCCTGGAGAGATATGCACCGGCACCGACGGTGCCAGCAGGTGCAACAAAACTTCACAACCGTTCACGGCTATGACGTGCCACCGCCGTTGGTCGACGCCGGGTTGGATACAGAGTATCGACAGGCCATGGATGCGGTGCGCAACGACATCGAATTGCTCAAGAAAAAGGACCAGGAAGCCTCGCTCTACGCCATTCCCTTTGGTTTCAAGGTTCGTTGCCTGTTCAAAATGGACTATGCCGAAGCGGAGTATATCGCCAAGCTCCGTTCCGGGGTCAAAGGCCACTGGTCCTACCGAACGGTTGCCTGGCAGATGAAGCAGCAGATATCCAAGAAGTTTCCCTTCCTTGGGGAAGGGATCCACGCGACACCTCCTGATGTCCAAGACGCGCTGACTCGATAGCATCCCCGTATCATTCATGAGCACCCATCAGCAACAGTGCGAAGCGGCCATCGTCGCCGGCATGTGGGATACCCTGTTCGCCGAGTCGATGGCCTGGAGCCGAGATCCCGACGGAGCGAAAGATCCACGTCCGCTGTTCGCCAGAAATGTCGTGTATCTCTTGCAGGGTCGGTTTGCCGATGCATGGAAAGCCTATGCGCTCTGTCTTGAGTCGCAGGAACATATCGCGGCGGTGGGGAGTTGGGTGAACGATCTGCTCGACCGGCACGCGGAGTGCGGTTACGTTCATTTGATCAAGGGCTTGTTTCTGGCACAATCTGGTCAATCGGAAGAGTCCATCAAACCGTACGCAGAAGCCGCGAAGCTGATCCCGCAGTCGGCCTATCCTCATTACTTTCTTGCGCAGATTCATGAACGGGCCGGTCATCCGGAAATGGCGATTAAGGCGTATCGCGAGGCTGTCCGGCTCGCGCCCGACTTTGCCCCGGCGCGGATGAATCTCGGCGTCGCCTATCAGGATCAAGGGCGGCTGGAAATGGCGATCAAGGAGTATCGTGAAGTCATTAAGCTTACCCCGAACGATTCGGCGGCTCACTCCAACCTCGCCTGCGCCCTTGGTGAACAGGGAAAGCTGGAACCGGCCGTGCAATCCTACAAGACGGCCTTGAAACTGAATCCACAGGATGCCGAAGTGCACTTTGCTCTTGGAGGATTGTACGAAACACGCGGGCGTCTGGACCTGGCGCAAAAGAGCTACCACGATGCGCTCAGTGCCGACCCGGACTTTGGCGCCGCCCATTCCGCGCTCGGTTGGATCGCATTGGGCAAACATCGACTGCAAGAAGCGGCGGACACGTTCAGCCGGGCGCTCAAGTGCAACGAAGAAGATGCACGGGCCTATCACGGGATCGCCGAAATCTACGCGATCCGAGGCAAGCGCCAGAGCGCGATGGAAAACTATTCCAAAGCATTAAAGTACTATCGCGATCCGGAAAAACGAAATCAGATCATGAATCAGCTCTTTCAGGAAGGCCAGGTGGGGGATTGAGATATGGACCAATCGAGTAGGTCCTTTGCTCGCGGAGCCTCCACGATGAAGCGGTGGTCGCTCGACGCGCAGGCAGGCTCCACCCGATTAGTCCCATAGGGTCGGTGAGAGAAAAAGAACATGCGTGGTCAAAGACGACACCTCAAAAGCTTGTGAGTGAGGGCAAAATGGAACACCCACCGAGTTCGATGAGCTAGTGTGCGGGCTGAAACAAATAAGACCATGGCGAAGGCGAAACCACGGAAGAAAAAGCAGAAATCTCTGATCAATTCAGAGGAAATTCTTGCGCGAGCCCGCGCGGTTCGACAAACTCCAAAAGGGATTGAGCTGACGGATCGTCTCCTGCAGTCCTTGAAGAGAGAGCTGGATGGAATGACAACGGATGATCTCCGAGAGAAACAGGGGAGAAGTTTCTAGCCGTGAGCTATTGACGAGATACGCTTCACGAACGACGGGGAACGGAATTACAGTTCTCTGATCGCACCTTGGAGGACGGTGATTTGCGTGGTGGGATCGCCTGTCGCTTTCAGCTCGTTGCGCATCTGCTCTTTGAGGTAGGAGGAATACCCGACACGGTCGAGAAGGAGATCCAAGAATCGCTCGGCCGGTAGGAGGCTCTGCTCCTTGAGCTCCTCAATAGTGTCGTCACTCACCGGCACATAGGTACTGCCGATGTGGAAGACCACATTGTAGTGACGGCCAGTGGCGATCCGCTCAAATCGTAAGCCCTTCACAGATTCCTCCTCGGCAGGATGTTGAAAAAACCCGCCAGCTTCGTTCTCGCATCGCTCAACGCCTCAACATACTAAGAGGTATGCCTCGGCATCTTGCTCGCTGCGGCCTCGCTGGACAGTCTTTTTGAACATCCTGCAAGTGTTAATCGAAGAGGATTATTCTAGACGGGTTCCAGTCGTGAAGACAAGGGCAACTTCGGCGCTTGTTCGGTGGACAGTGCTCCTGATGGACATTTATGATCAGGATACCGTGGGCCTCAGGTTGTAGGGGATTTCTGACGTAATGACAGCACATGAACTTATAGAGGCCTGTAGCGTCAGCCTGGAAGCCGAACGAGTTCGTCTGACGGAATCGGGGCAGGAAACTCCTGTCTCGGCCTCACAGGGGCGACTGATTCAGACAGTTGGCGGGCTCCACCTGTATGAATTTGTTCTGCCTTCCAACGTTGTCCTCAGTGGAGATCTTCCCCTGTCCGTCGTTCCAGCCGATGAGGCGGAAACGACGGAAGGCATCGTACTCGACCAGACCGACAATCGCATCCTAGTTCAGCTTGTGGATAACCTTGGAAGCGAACTTCCCCCTGTCACGCTCGTGCCGGACCAAGCGGGTCTTCTCGGCACATCCGCCACCCGTCTGAGGGAGATGTTGGCAAAACCCGACCTGTTTCACTTTGGGCCCACCGAACGGCTGGCCTCGCTGCTGCAGAAGCAAGGCACCGACGCTCAAGCGGCACCTGCCGCGTCGTCGGTCTTCATGACCCTGTGGACGGACGACCGGTCCCAACGTCTTCAACAGCTCGCAACCCTTGCGACGGAACTCATTCGTGCCAACAAGCGCATCCTGTTTCTCAGCCCGAGCCATCACGAATGCGACGAGGCGGTGGGACAGGTCGCCCGAACGATCAAAGCCGGCGGTCTGAACTACAAGACATGGGTCACTCGGTATGAACTCTCTATGGCCACGCAAACCGGCGGCATCGACCTCCATGCACTGGGATTCGAAGCACAAATGCACCAATTCCTCGCCAAGTCACAAGCCGACAAGGCTTCCTTAAAGAGCAAATACGATCGCTTCCGCGCCTTGGTGCCGCTCCTGGCTCAAAAGGAAGCGAAACAGAAGGACTTAGATGAAGTCCGTTCGCTCGAATGGCGTCTCGTCACACAACTAAGGGAACTTCAAGTGCGGATGGCCGATGCCGAGTCTACCCTCAAGCAATTTGAGACTCTGTCGCTGTTTCAACGTTTGTCGATGCAAGCGCTTGGGAAAAATGCAGAATCGCTCAAGCAGTACTGCGAGCTGTATCAGAGTCAGATGGATCAGCTGGATCAAGAGATCGATGTTGCCAAAGCGCGTATCCAAGCACTCGTTCCTGAGGCCGCTGTTCCCAGGGGGAAGCGCGCCGAGTTTGAGGAACTCAAAGAGTTCATCACGAAGCTGGGAGGCGCAAAGAAGGTTCGCGAGCTGATGGCAGCGGAGGAACATCCGAACCGCCAGGCCTTTCTCCAAAACCGGCGACTGGTGGCTGCGACGCCCACACGGGTCGCGAGCGACCCCTTGTTCAACCAGGTGCGCTTCGATGTCCTGATCGTGGATGAGGCACCGAAGATTGCGGCGGCCTCGCTGCTCGCGGCAGCAGGTCTGATCCGCGAGCGAATCATCGTCAGCGGTGATCCGAGCGAGATCACGAGCGCCGGCCAATGGACTAACCCTCAGGTCGCCGCCCAGAACGCAGAGTGACTGGCTGTGCTGTTGCTTGCTTGACGTGAGCAAGGAGAATTCAGGATAATCCGGCTCTTCGGTTGTTCATCACGTAGGCTTAATGTTTGAGGCTGGTCAAAATGGCTTCGAGCAAGGCCACAAGGAGCCCAGGCCCCGAGGCGTACGTCGTTGATACGTTGAGGGGAGTGGGCGACTGAGAACGCCGATCGAAGGCATTTTCAGCAGCCTCTATGCCGAAGTGGTGGAATGGCAGACACGCCAGCCTCAGGAGCTGGTGCTCGCAAGGGCGTCCGGGTTCAACTCCCGGCTTCGGCACCATCAAACCAAACTTCTCTTGACCTTCAGGTAGTTCCACGTCAAAAGGTAACAGACATCGCATGGATCGGAACCCTAATGGTCCGATTTTAGAGGTGCACGATGAAGACATTCTTTCTCATAGTCCTTGTGATCTTAGCCAGTACATCTGTCGCGACTGCGGCGGAACCGCTCAAGGGTGACTCGAAGAAAACAGTACCATCGTCGGTGCCTTTGTCCGGGGAGGAACCGTACGCGGCCTTACGGCGTGGCGACTTTAGGGTTGCAGCGGCTCTCTTTCTTCCTCTGGCAGAAAAAGGAGATGACCGGGCACAATATAACCTTGGACTCCTCTACGCCAGTGGCCTTGGAGTGATGCATGACTTCAAGGCGGCTATGAAGTGGCATCGCCTGGCGGCGGGGCAGGGCCATGCAGGGGCTCAGAATGCACTCGCGCAGATGTATGCGAAGGGGCAGGGCGTGCCACTGGATTCCGTGCGCGCGCATATGTGGTACAGCGTGGCGATTGAGTCTTCGATGGCGGGATCGAAAGACGAGCTGATGAAGGATCGCGACAACCTCGCTTCACACATGGCGCCGGCTCAGATCAAGAAAGCCGAGGAGTTGACGACACAGTGCCTGGAATCAAAGTTCAAGAAGTGCGGCGAGAAATAGGGCTCTCCGTGCATTGTAAAGTATCTCGCACTCCAAAAATGCTGTGCTACCCTGTACTTAGCTTTCTGATCTCTTCCAGCGTTGTCTCGATCTCCTTCGGCGAATTAATGAGACTCGGGGCGAGTCTGACATATTTCGTCGCGTAGGGGGTCACGCTGCCGACGATGCCCCGTTCACGGAGCTTCTCCACGACCTGGCGGGGTGCCATGCCGTTCACGTCAAAACAGACGATTCCCGCCGAGAGATCCTGCGACATCGGTGTGTGAAGGGTCACGTGGCGCATGGCTGCCAAGCCCCGCTTCAACTGCTGGTTCAGTTCATAAATGCGCTGTGTCACTCGAGCTTTCCCAATGGCTTGATGGAGCTTGAAAGCCTCGTCCAGGGCCCACCGATGTTCGAAAGAGTGGAACCCGCCCGGGGTCATGTGGATGGATGGCGGAAGATCCTTGGATGATTTGTTCTCCATCCAGAGTTCGTAGGCCTGCCCACTAAAAGTTGGAATCGTTGCTTGCGCGATCGGCCAGGCGTTCGGGTGACCCCAAACGAGCCCGGTTCCGCGCGGACCAAACATCCATTTATACGTCCCGGCGACCAGGAAGTCACAACCGAGCTCGCTCACGTTGAAATCTTCTACACCCAAGCCGTGGAGTCCATCCACGCAGAAGATCACCCGGTCCTGCTCACCACGCGAGCGATTGACTGCCTGAATCGCCAGCGCCATCTCGTGGATCGGCAGCTTCAATCCCGTGCTGGAATGGACCCAAGTCACGGCCACGATGCGTGTGGCAGGAGTGATCCCTTTTCGCAAGGAGTCGACGATCTCGTCACGGGATACCGTTTTGAGTGAACGGTAGAGGGGGATTTGATTGACCACAGTGCCTGTGTGCTCGGCACGAAGGCGGAGCGATGTTTCTGTCGAATAGTGGTCATGAATCGTCGTCAGGATTTCCTGGCCGCTTCGAAGCTGTAACCCGCCATAGAGAAGCCCTAATCCCATGGTCGTACTGTCGGTCAGGGCGATGTCGGTGGGGTGAGCACCCAGATAGTCGGCTGCAGCCTGTAGGACCTTCGCTTCCTGTTTTTCTTCATGCTCATTCCAATAGCCGATGGGGTCAGCATCGAGACCGGCGCGATATCGTTCGATGGCCTCGCGCACCGGTGTAGGATGGGAGGCAAGGAAAAACGTCGCGAGATGAATGAGACGAGGGGAAAGTGGAAACTGAGCCCGGAGGTCTTCCCAGCTCGTGAACGTATTCTGCTGAGGGTATTGTGAGGCGAACGTTCGAGAGCAGGCCTCAGCCAGAACGGCAGCGCTCAGGGCCAAGCCGGTCCGCACTAGAAAGCCTCGACGGTTGATGTCGCTCATAGATTCCTCCTCGACAAGGGGTCTCGCTCCACTCTACCGCTTGATCCAAAAACTAGGCAAAGATCGATAAGGGCATCTTATTACACCGGATGCCAAGGCAGGAGTCGAAGCCAAACCAAGTCCCGTTAGGGCTGGTAGCTTTCGATCGGAGGACAGCTGCAGATGAGATGACGGTCGCCGTAGGCCTCGTCGATACGACTCACGCTCGGCCAAAACTTGCTGTGCCTCACCCATGGGGCAGGAAACGCGGCCTGTTCACGGCTATAGGGGCGATTCCACTCACTGGCTGTCACGATGGCAGCGGTGTGCGGTGCGTTCTTGAGTAGATTATTCGTCCTCGGTTGACGTCCGTCGACAATCTCTTGAATCTCGGCCCGGATCAAGATGAGTGCCTCGCAGAGGCGATCGAGCTCACTCTTGGTCTCACTCTCCGTCGGCTCGATCATGAGGGTCCCGGCCACCGGAAAGGACACGGTCGGCGCGTGGAAGCCATAGTCCATCAGTCGCTTGGCGACATCCATCGCCTCCACCCCAGCGGTCTCCTTAAACTCACGGAGATCCAGAATGAATTCATGTGCGACCAACCCGGAATCGCCTCGATAGAGGATGGAGTAATGCTTCTCCATCCGCTTTGCCATGTAGTTAGCATTCAGGATTGCCACCTGGGTGGCTTTGGTCAAACCATTACGCCCCATCAAAGCGATGTAGACCCAGGAGATCGGTAGGATGCTCGGACTTCCGTACGGAGCGGCGGATACGGGACCAATGGCTTGGGATCCCCCGATTTTAACTACGGGATGTCCTGGGAGAAACGGCACAAGGTGCCGCGCCACGCCGATCGGTCCGACCCCAGGCCCTCCTCCTCCATGGGGAATGCAGAATGTCTTATGAAGATTGAGATGACAGACGTCGGCTCCGATGTCGCCGAGGCGGCAGAGGCCGACCATGGCGTTCATGTTGGCCCCATCGATATAGACCTGTCCACCGTGGGTGTGCACGATTTGGCAAACCCGCTTCACACTGGCCTCAAACACCCCGTGGGTGGAGGGATACGTGAGCATCAGGGCGGAGAGCCGGTCTCGATATTGGGCCGCCTTCGCCTCCAGGTCGTCGACGTCGACGTTGCCGTGCCGGTCGCAGGCCACGACGACGACGGTCATGCCGACCATGGCAGCACTGGCCGGATTCGTCCCGTGCGCCGACACAGGAATCAAACAGACATCCCGGTGTGACTCGCCCTTCGACCGATGGTATGCCCTGATGACCATGAGGCCTGAATATTCACCTTGAGAGCCTGCATTCGGTTGAACTGAAAAGGCTGCAAACCCAGCGATCTCAGCGAGCCATGTTTCGAGTTGTTGGAAGAGGGTCTGATACCCATGCGTTTGCTCAACCGGGGCGAACGGGTGTAGACGAGCAAATTCAGGCCATGTTACGGGCAGCATCTCCGCCGTGGCATTCAGCTTCATCGTGCAGGATCCCAATGGAATCATGGAGTGCACGAGCGACAAATCCTTGGCCTGCAATCGATACAGGTAGCGAAGCATCTCATGTTCGGAGTGATATCGATGGAACACCTCGTGCGTCAGGTACGGGCTTGTTCTGGCCAACGAGGAGGGGTACGCAGGATTGATTGTTGCCGCGAGCTCGGGGAGTCGGAACGGTAACCGGTTGTGCCCGACGAATATGTGTAACAGGCGAAGAGCCTCGTTCTCTGAACTGGTTTCGTCGAGTGAAATTCCGATCGAGCCGTCTTCATAACGCCGAAAATTAAAGCTCTGTTCATCGGCCCGCGCCGCAATCTGTTCCGCCTGGGTCTTGGAAACAGGAATGCGGATCGTATCAAAAAACACTTTCGGGAGAACGTCGAACCCAAGCCGTCGAAGCCCTTCGGCCAAGAGCAACGTGAGGCCGTGCACACGCGTGGCGATACGCCGAAGCCCGTCCGGTCCATGGTAGACCGCGAACATACCGGCCATCACGGCAAGGAGGACTTGAGCTGTACAGATGTTGCTCGTCGCTTTTTCCCGGCGGATGTGTTGTTCCCGAGTTTGAAGCGACAGGCGGATGGCCGGTTTCCCCGTCACATCTTTCGATACCCCGACCAGACGACCAGGCACCTGTCGTTTGTAGTCCTCCTTTGTGGCCAGAAACGCCGCGTGCGGCCCACCGAAACCGATCGGCACGCCAAACCGTTGTGTCGAGCCGACGGCGATATCAGCCCCGAATTCTCCGGGCGAGCGCAGGAGCGTGAGGGCGAGAAGATCGGTGGCCACCACCACCAGCACGCCGGCCTCATGAGCGCGTGCCACCAAGGCGCTGAAGTCGCCGACATACCCATCGGTAGCGGGATATTGCAGCAACATGCCGCAAAATTGCGGGCGTAGCCAATCACCCGACGACGAGGCACCGGTGGTGATGACGATTCCCAGCGGTTCCGCTCTCGTCTGTAACACCGCCAAGGTCTGTGGATGGCAGTCGTGTGACACGAAAAACTCTTTCCGATCTTGACCGGCATTGCGAGCGATGGTGTAACACATTGCCATCGCTTCCGCTGCGGCGGTCGCTTCATCCAAGAGCGATGCATTGGCCAGCGGCAATCCGGTAAGGTCCGCCACCATAGTCTGAAAGTTGACGAGCGCTTCCAAGCGGCCTTGGGAGATCTCGGCCTGGTATGGGGTGTATTGCGTATACCAGGCAGGATTTTCTAGTATGTTGCGCTGGATCACCCCGGGAGTGACACAGTCGTAGTAGCCCATGCCGATCAGCGATCGGTAAACCTTATTCTGGGATGCGATGTCTTTCAGTCGTGCTAAGACGGCCTGCTCACCCTCACCTATCGGGATGTCGAGGGGTTGATGGAGTCGAATATCAGCGGGAACCGCTGCATCGGCCAACGTACTGAGGCTCTGCAGGCCTAAGGTCGCGAGCATTTCTTGAAGGTCGGCTTCTGAAGGACCGAGATGTCGGGGGAGAAAGTCATCAGTCGCTTGTAACCAATTCTGGATGGTCATGGAGTCCTCAGCCCTCTCGCTCGATTCGGGACAATTGGTATCAATAAATAGGCCAGTCGACCGAGCAGGGTACCATGGGATCGACGCATTTCCAAGAGACGGAACAACGTCTTTGGGGAGACGAATTGGTGCTGCTGGTTCCGACGGCTCCCGAGTGCTGGGGGGGAGCTGTGCTGAAGGAGACGGTCCCTGTCTGCAGCTTCCCCCATGCCGAAGCCTGCTCTTTCGTTGCTTTTGGTGGAATTCCGGTTATTGTTAGTTATCCCATGAAGGCTGAGGGTTGATCACATGATTAGCATGCAGCAGGGCGACGATCGGCGAGCAGAGAAGGATCCCTCGGCGGGCTTTTCGACATGGAAAGCCATAGTCTTACTTCTCGCCATCAGTGTCATGGCCGGTATCGGATACCTGATGTTTAAAGCCCAAGGGTCGACGACCCGTTTTTTGGCTCCTCGAACCTCCAGCACCCAGACCGAGGTGACTCCTACGAACTCCCAGGCAAAACCCGTTCCTTCTGATGTGCGGTTGACGCGCGAAGGGATCGATGGATTACTTAACGCCCTCGACGAGGCCACTCGTCAAAAGGATGTCGACAGCGTTGTGCGCCACATCACGCCCGATGCCAGTATTACCATTCATATGATGCAAGGTTCTCATCAGCAGATGGCCCTATTGACTCGCGAGGAGTATCGAAAAACGCTGGCCATGGCCTTTGCCTTCCCAAGCGCCAATGACTTTACCCGAACAAATACGTCGGTCTCATTGGCCGCAGATGAACGAAGCGCAAAAGTCTCCTTTAAGTCCACGGAGACGCTGCTTCAAGCCAATCGAGAATTCAAGACGGAGGGCGAGGAGACACTGGTCGTCAACGTTCGCGATGGGAAACCGATGATTACGTCGTTGGAACAAACCTTCCCGGGCGATTCAACCTAGGCCTGCCTTCGAGGATGCCCCCCGCTGATGCGTATCTCCCTATGAGCGTCATTGCCGGTTGATGGTGTGATTCTAACAGCTATCTTGTGCCTCCGGCTCGATGCGCTGAGATTCGCATCACACGGTTTGGTATAATCATCGGCTGATCAACCTCTGTGGGAGTCTGTATGCGGGTTCTTGTCATCGAAGATGAAACCAAAGTTGGCTGTTTTATCAAGCGGGCACTCGAAGAAGAGAGCTATGCAGTCGATCTCAGTGAGGACGGCGCGAAAGGTCTGGAGATGGCCTTGGCGACCGACTATGACCTTTTGGTCGTCGACGTGATGTTGCCGTCTATGTCCGGGTTGGATGTGTTGAAGAACCTTCGTCGTGAACGGATCCAAACCCCGGTGTTGATCCTCTCTGCGCAGTCTCAGATCGATCAGCGGGTCAAGGGGCTGGACGCTGGTGCTGACGATTACCTGACAAAACCGTTTGCCATCGACGAGCTCCTGGCCCGGGTACGGGCGCTGTTGCGGCGTGGTGCGACGGAAAGTCCAGGGATTCTCCAAGTCGATGATTTGGTCCTGAACCCGGCGACGCGGGATGTCACGCGTGGCGGACAACGGATCGAGCTCACGCTCAAAGAGTATGCCTTGCTGGAGTACTTGATGCGTCATACGGGACGTGTGCTGACTCGACCCATGATCTCCGAGCACGTGTGGAACCAAGACTTCGATACCTTCACGAACGTCATCGATGTCTATGTGAACTATCTGCGAAACAAGATCGACCGAGGGCGGACCAAGAAATTGATCCATACCATCCGCGGGAGTGGATATATGCTGAAGGCTGACTAGGACGAGGCCGCGGCGATCCGGTCGCGTCTTCAGTGAGTAGGAGCTGATCTATGCCGCTGCGTGTCCGGCTGACTCTCTGGTATGGGAGCGCTCTCGCCCTGGTCTTAATTATCTTCTCCGTTGTTCTGTACGCGATGACGGCACGGAACCTCCGCGACGCCGTCGATGAATCCCTGGAGGATACGGCCACCATCGCAGTGCGCTCACTGGAAGAGCGAGGATTTCTCCCTCTCCTCAACGAAAGGGAATTGCTCTCTCAATTTCCCGAGCTGGCACGAATCGACAAGTTCTTCCAGATTTTTAGTCCTTCCGGCACGATTACCATCAGCTCCCCGAACATCAAGCACCACGACGTTCCGCTCAGTCGAACTGCACTGGAGACCGCCTTCTCCGGGCACAGCATTTTTGAGTCGGCCAAGTACCCCAATGAGCCGCCGTTACGGGTCATTTCTGTGCCGATCATGTATCGGGGTAATCTATTGTACATCGTGCAGGTCGGGACCTCGATGGAAACCGTCGGAGAGACCTTGCATCGCTTCTTGATCCTGCTCGTCGTTGCGATGCCGATTGCCTTGGCCGTCTCTCTGGCAGGCGGGTGGTTCTTGGCCGGTCGAGCATTGAGGCCAGTTGATGAGATCACCCTTGCCGCACAGCGCATTGCTGCGGGCGATCTCACCCAGCGCCTTGGTATGCCGCCCGCTCAAGACGAGATCGGTCGATTGGCGGCCACATTCAACAACATGATCGGCCGGTTGGATGCGTCGTTTCGCCAGATTCGTCAATTCACCAGCGATGCGTCACATGAGTTGAGGACTCCCCTAACCGTCATGAAAGGTGAAACGGATTTGATTCTTCGCCGACCTCGTCCGCTGGAAGACTACAAGACGGTGCTGGAAAGCAATCTGGAAGAGATCGATCGGATGACCCGCATCGTCGATGAGCTGCTGTTCCTCTCTCGCGCCGACATGGGTGAGGTGAAGATGGATGCCTTGCCAGTGGCGCTGGAGGCGCTTGTGGAAGACGTCCATAGGCAGGCTCGGTTGCTCGGACATGACCGAAACATTGAAGTCGTGCTGGGAACCGTCGTGCCCCTCGTCGTACAGGGTGACGACTTGCGTCTGCGCGAACTGTTGCTCAATCTTGTCGAGAATGCGATGAAGTATTCTCATCCAGGCGGAAAAGTGGAAATTGCGCTGTTACGGGAACGACAGGAAGCCCGACTTTCCATTACCGACCATGGAATCGGCATTGCTCCTGACGACCATAAGCGGATCTTCCAACGTTTCTTCCGGACTGACGTCGCTCGAGCCCATACAAAGAAGGGTACCGGCCTTGGTTTGGCCATCTGTGCATGGATAGCAGATTTGCACAAGGGCCGGGTCGAGGTCCAAAGTGAGCTTGGGCAAGGGGCCACATTCACCGTAGTCCTTCCGCTTGCTCCCCCTGCGTCTTAACGAACTCTAATACCCGATTAATCCCTCTCTCATCCCTGGTTGGTAGGTTTCTTCTGGCGGTTCATGACGTAGTTGATCAGGAGGACCTATGTCGGCATGTCTCAAAAAAAGAAGAATGGGTGTTGTCATCGGGATCAGTCTCATTAGTGGTGTCGTGGGTTGGGGTGGGTATTGGCTGAACCTGTCTCAGGCATCCAGTCCTCCAACTGCGAATGTTGGAGGTACCACGCTTACGACTCCGGTAAACGGTTTCACCGAAGTCGCAAAGCGTGTGACTCCAGCGGTCGTCAATATCACCACAGTTATTACGGAAAAGGTCTCTGGTCCGGGATCCGGTCGAGAGGATTTCCGCGACGGACTAGAAGAATTCTTCGGGCAGCCGTTTAACCCTCGACGTCGTGGATCCGAACGCCCATGGGAGCCTCGCGGGCCACGGAGAGGTCAAGGTTCGGGTGTCATCGTCTCGCCGGACGGCGTTATCCTGACGAACAACCATGTGATCGACGGGGCTCGGGACGTGACGGTCACCCTTACGGACAAGCGGGAATTCAAGGGGAAGATCGTCGGGGTTGATCCGAAGAGTGATCTTGCCGTCATCAAAATCAATGCGAAGGAACTTCCGGCGGTCGTGTGGGGGGATGCCACGAAGCTACAAGTCGGGGAATACGTCTTGGCTGTGGGCAATCCCTTCGGGTTGAATTCAACCGTGACGCTGGGGATCGTGAGTGCCGTCGGCCGTGGTCATATGGGTATTACCCAGTATGAGGATTTTATTCAGACTGATGCGGCCATCAACCCTGGGAACTCCGGTGGGGCGTTGGTCAATACCAACGGCGAGCTTGTCGGCATTAATACGGCAATCTTCTCACAGACTGGAGGATATCAGGGTGTCGGATTTGCCGTATCAGCGACGATGGCAAGGCCGATTTACGAGAGTCTGATCACCACGGGAAAGGTCGTTCGAGGATACGTCGGGATCGGCATTCAGGATCTCAATCAGGACCTCGCCATGTCGTTTGCGGTCAAAGATTCCAAGGGTGCGTTGATCAGCGATGTGAAACCCGACAGTCCAGCGGCCGAGGCTGGCCTGAAACAGGGCGACGTGATCGTCGAGTATAACGGCTTAGCGGTTGAGGACGGCGTGGTCTTGCAGCGAATGGTCACCAGGACGCCTGTCGGAACGAAGGTGTTGGTGCGGGTGATTCGGGATGGTCGCGAGCGTGGCGTGACGGTCCTGGTCGGTGAACAGCCGGATGATTCGAAGATTGCCAAAGTGGGAAAGTCAGAAGGTGACCGCGCCTTCTCCGGCATTGAACTCGAGGACCTCGATCAGGACACCGCCAGAGTTCTTGGATTCGATGGAAAACGGGGTGTGGTCGTGACGAATGTGAAGCTTGGTAGCGAGGCTGAAAAGGCTGGCTTGCTCGCGGGTGACATCATTCAGGAAATGAATCGGCGACCCATCAAGTCTATACAGGATTTTAAGAAGGCTTCATCGGATCTGAAGACGGGAGCCAATGTCTTGATGCTGATCAGCCGGCGCGGGAGTGCCCTATTTCTTTCCGTCAAAGTGTAGAGCGTGCGATCTGAGTTGCGGCACAAGCGGCAGGAAAGAGCCTGCTACTTGTGTCGTGACTTCGGCTTCGATTCTTGAGAAGCGGGTCAATCGAACACCACAGTCTTTCTCCCATACACGAGGACGCGCCGCTCAATGTGGCGGCGAACAGCTCGTGCGAGGACAATCTCCTCAAGATCGCGTCCTTTCCGTACGAGATCTTCAACCGTGTCGCGGTGTCCTATGCGGATCACGTCTTGCTCGATAATCGGACCCTCGTCCAGATCCTGGGTCGCGTAGTGGGCCGTGGCTCCGATGATTTTCACGCCCCGCTCGTAGGCCTGTCGGTATGGATTGGCACCGATAAAGGCCGGCAAAAAGGAATGATGGATATTGATGACGGGACAACCAACCTGGGCCAGAAAGTCCGCTGAAAGAATTTGCATGTAACGAGCCATCACGACGAGTTCCACGCGATGCTCTTTCAACAGCGAGAGGACCTGTTGCTCCTGCTGCGGCTTAGTTTCCTTGGTCACCGGGTAGACAGTGAAGGGAATTTTGAAGAGTTCGGCCCAGCTCGCGCAGGTGTCATGATTCGAAATAATGACGGGGATCTCGATCTGCAGCTCGTCTCGGCGATGCCGCTGTAACAAATCAGCGAGACAATGATCTTGCTTCGACACCAACATGCCGACACAGGTTCGTCGGCTGGAGGGATGCACCTCGTAGCGCATGTCGTAGACCCTCGAGATCGGCTTGAAGGCTGCCGGGATCTCCTCGGGAGGGATCTCAAACCCTTCGGTTGCGAATTCCATACGCATGAGGAAATCATTGGTCTCCTCATCGGTGTGATGGTCGGAATCAAGGATGTTGCCGCCGAAATCATGAATAAATCCGGACACCCGTGCGACGATGCCTGGGCGGTCCTTGCAATGGATCAGGAGCACAATCGAATCTTGTTTTCGCGCCGTCATCGGGTCTCTCTCCTGTTGGTGGTCGCCAACAGTCTATCAGGAAGGCTCAGAACTCACACTCAATTGGCAGGATGTGTGACAAGGCGACCGACGAGGTCGAACGATGCCGCATCCGTGATCTCGATCTTGCAGAAGGTTCCAGCCGTGAGAAGAGGAACCGTATGCTCGGACGTGGCCTTCGGCGTAGCAGCGGTCGATTCCTCGTCGATGTAGACGACACCGTCTATATCCGGGGCGAGCCCCTCATGACGCCCTTCTTGGACACCGTCCGATTCTTCGGACCGTCCATCGATGAGTACGTCAAGGACGGAACCGATTCGAGATCTTCCCTTGGCAGCGGCAATAGACTCCTGCAGGGAGAGGAGCGCATTGCGGCGCTCGTCCATGACGTGCCGCTCGACTTTGTCTTCAAACTCTACGGCTGAGGTTCCCTCTTCGTCGGAATAGAGAAATGCTGCGACCCGATCGAACTGGGATTGTTCTACATATTCGTACAGCTCGTCGTACGCCGCGTCGGTTTCTCCGGGAAAGCCGACGATGAAGGCTGTCCTGAACGAGACACCTGGAATACGCGTACGAATCCGATGGACTAGTGATTCGATCGCCGCGCGGTCACCGAGGCGATGCATGCGTTTGAGCATGTGGTCATTGATGTGCTGCAGAGGCATATCAATGTACTTGGTGATCTTTTCTTCCCCGGCATACAGATCGAGCAAGTCATCCGTGACCTGCTGGGGGTAGAGATAGAAGGGGCGGATCCATCGTAGGCCATCGACTGTCACTAATTCACGGAGGAGCTGAACCAAGCCTTGGCGAAGGCCAAGATCGACACCATAGTTGATGGTATCTTGTGAAATGAGGTTGATCTCTTTCACCCCTTCATGCGCCAGCCGCTTCGCCTCCGCGACAATGGATTCCACTGGGCGGCTGCGTTGTTTCCCACGCATCAAAGGAATGGCACAAAACGCGCAGTTGCGATTGCACCCTTCCGCAACCTTGATATAGGTACTGTGTGGAGCCCCGAGTCTCATGCGTGGTGCTAATTCGTCATAGAGATAAGGTGGTTGACTCATCCAGAGCCGCCGATGCCGTTTCTTCGGGGTGAGGAGGTCTCGGCAAATCTCAGCGATCCTGCCGAACTCGCCGGTGCCGACCACTGCATCCAATTCCGGCAGTTCCTTCAGCAAATCCCCTTGATAGCGCTGAGCCAAACAGCCGGCGGCTATCAGAACACGGCAGGCCCCTGCTTTCTTTAGATGACCGTGTTCGAGAATCGTGTTGATGGATTCCTGTTTCGCTTCTTCAATGAAGCCACAGGTGTTGACGATGACCACCTCAGCCTTTTGAGGGTCGTCGGTGAGCTGGAAGCCTTCCGTGACAAGTGTGCCCAGCATAATTTCTGAATCTACCTGGTTCTTTGAACAGCCGAGATTCACAAAGCCGATAGTGGTCGTCGAATGATGGATCTTCGTCGGCTTCGTGGACTTGGCGCGACGGGGAGTGATCAATGGCTGTGACATGCAGACAGTCTACGGGAGGGTCAAAAAGACTGTCAATTAGACCCTTGCGGGAGATCGACCATTTCCCCTATTGTGCCCTCATGATTCGCACCTTTCAGGGAATCAAGCCAACGATTCCAACTTCGTGTTTTATCGAGGCGACGGCCGTTGTGATCGGCGATGTTGTGATGGGTGAGGAGTGTAGCGTTTGGTTCAACGCGGTGATCCGTGGCGATGTGCACTATATTAGGATCGGAGACCGAACAAACGTACAGGACCTCTGCATGCTGCATGTCACTCATGACACGCACCCGCTGATCATTGGGAATGGCGTCACGATCGGCCACAGTGTAGTCCTGCACGGCTGTACCATCCGAGACCGAGTACTAGTCGGCATGGGTGCCATCATCATGGATGGCGCCGTGATCGGAGAAGATTCGGTAGTGGGAGCCGGTGCGTTGGTGACAGAGGGAACGGTGGTCCCACCAAAGAGCCTGATTCTTGGCTCACCAGCGAAGGTCAAGCGCCCGGTCACAGAGCAGGAGCTGAGCTGGATCAAGGAATCGGCCGACAACTATGTGAAGTATGCCGGGCAGTACATGTCTGATTCGGGAAAGAACGCCGGTTTCAAGGTGTAAGACCCGTTAACCTCGGTACGTTCCAATTTTCATAAAACAGATCGGATCACCGACAAGGGCTGTGGCGTACTGTTTCCGTTCCACCTGGTAGGGAATGGTGTGCCGGTGGCACCAGTCTGCAATCCACACCACTTCCTCCGTTGACGTCGTGACTACACCAGGCACAGTCAATTTAGCCATACAGCGATTCACGATGGTTTGTACGACTCGCCGTTCTGCCTGAAAGCGGGCCGGATCGAAGGTGACCGGATCGGCTCGTCCGTACGACAACGGCGCCAGATGGGGGAACCGTTCGGGGTCGTTCAACACGCTGACTATCCAGATATGATCAAACCGACCTTGTGCTGAGGTAGCATCCTGAGCCTTAAACTTCACGGAAGTTGATCGGCAAGCACGATTGAGGACGATTACCTCCGTTCGGCGGAGATTGTATGGTTCAACCTGGCGATCACCCTCATGTACTTCCGCGAGTAAGGCTGGGAGCTCCGTTACGCCGGCACCTACATACAGACTTCGCCCGCCAGTGGACAATTTCTTCACGAGCGCCTCCGCAACTCTGGTTCCGAGTCGTCGGCACGGCTCCCGCTTCGCCTTCCAGAATTCATCGCCGCCTTCGTAACAATAGACGGACTCGAGCCGCTTGTAATCGAGATGGTCAAAGACCGCCGTAATCGTCCGACGAGTTGAAGCGGAAATGCAGCGTCTTATGAGGCCCAATTACGATTTCCCCTTCGATTGGAAACCGATCTTTCGCTTGGGGACGTCCGGAGGTTGCAGCAGCAGGAGTAACTTCTCGTACAGGTTGAGCAGGGATGAATGGTGCTCAAGCAAGGTGCGGTCAATTTTAGCCAGCCGTTTAAGAATCGCTGCGTTGGCTGCGATCTGCTCGAGCATCTGGACGAACGCCCGCACGACAAACACGCTCATCGAGACGGCCTTCTGGCTGTTCAGGACCGTGGCTGCCATAATGGCTCCGTGTTCGGTAAATGCGAATGGCAGACTTTGGGCGAACTTCAGACGGCGGAGGTGATCACAATGTGTGATCACCTCGGATTTTTCCCCGGTGGTGAGCCGAAACATGAAATCTTTGGGAAAACGGTCGGCATTGCGTTTCACGGCTTGGTTCAAGGTTCGTGTCTCGACTCCATAGAGGTCGGCGAGATCGGCGTCGATCATCACCTTGTGGCCGCGAATGGTCAAAATCAGGGATTCCAGGGGTTTCGACGGTTTCATGAAATTGGGCTCCGAAATACGCTGGGTCTGGCGGCACGCTCGGTCCGCTCGCTCGGCAGCTGAAAGTCTAACGAAGTCGGTCAATGAAATCTATGTGCTCTGCTGACAGGCCAATGTGCTGACTGCCGCCGTAACTCCCTCGGCGACTGACGCAAGGAAGTCGAGATTCAATGTATCAAGGGTATCGGTCGGTTGATGGTAGTGGGGATTCCGAAAGTTTGCTGTGTCGGTCAGCATGACGGCTGGAAACCCCTGCTCCCAAAACGAGGTGTGGTCGCTGCGTCTTGTATCTGGTAGCAGCTCACCGTTGCCTAGCACGACCAGTGGAACGGTTGGCAGGTGCGATTTCATGGCCTGAACGACGAAGCCGGTCAGTGCTTGAGATCGTTCGTTTCCGATCACCCCGATAAAGTCACCAGTGGTGGGGATGCTGATGGGAAGGCCTGGTGGAGTCTTTTGGGAGTCTTGCTGGTGGCTCGCATAGCCGACACACTCCAAGATGATGGCCCCGTGGATGGTCTCGCGATTCTCTTTGAGGAACGAGACATAGGCAGAGCTGCCCAGCAAGTTTTCTTCCTCCAAGTTGAAGGCGATGAATCGGATCGGCCTGCTCAGCATCATCCCTCGTACCTGGCGAGCCACATGCAGGAGCACGGCCAGCGCGCTGGCATTATCATCAGCGCCCGGGGATCCTGCGACAGTATCGAAATGGGCACCAATGATTAGTGGTGGCAGCTCTCCATGTGTGGAAGCAGGATGTGCTGTTGCGATGACATTTCGATAGGTCCCACCCAATGCTTCGAAGTCATGGGTCGTGACGACGAGACCAGCCTCTGAGAATTGCCGACGCAGGTAGGCTTCTGCTTGCTGTAAGTGGTTCGGTGAGGTGAGAGGGTGACGTTCTCCCACCAGAGTGTGAAGATCTTCTTCGAGGCGGTGACGATCAACAGGCACGGAACTCGTATCCGTCTTTCCGAACTATTAGGTGACGATCTCGGTGCCGATTCCTTTACGTGTGAAGATCTCGAGCAGAACCGCATGAGGAATACGGCCATCGATGATGTGAGCCTTCGAGACCCCTTCGGCCAACGCGTCCAGGCAGGCATGGACCTTTGGGATCATGCCCTCGGTGATTGTCCCCTTCTTCATCATCCGCTGCACATCTTTGCGAGATACCGTGGAAAGGTGGCGTCCATTGGCGTCGCGAATTCCCTTGATGTCGGTCATCATGAGCAGTTTCTCTGCCCTTAGGGCTCCCGCGATCGCCCCGGCGACGAGATCAGCGTTGATATTGTAGGTGTTGCCCTCGCGGTCTGTTCCGATGGGAGCGATGATCGGAATGTAGTGATCTTCTTGGAGGTTCCGGAGCAACCCAGGATCGACCTTTTCGATATCACCGACCAATCCGAAATCACCTTCTCTATCCTCGCCTTCCAAATCACGATCGAGGCTTTCAGCCCAGGCCTTAGCCGTCAAGGGCTTACTGAGAATCAATCCACCGTCCTTCCCGCTCAACCCGACCGCGCTGCCACCGTGCCGGGTGATCAGGTCGGTCAGTTCCATGTTGATCTTCCCCGCTAGGACCATCTCTACGATCTCCATCGTGGCGGCGTCGGTGATGCGGACCCCGTGCCTGAACTTGGCTTGGATGCCGAGGCGATCGAGCATTTTGTCGATCTGCGGTCCCCCGCCGTGAATGATGACCGGGTTGATCCCCACGTACTTGAGCAGGACCACATCTTGTGCGAACCGTTCCTTGAGGGAAGAGTCGGTCATGGCATGGCCGCCGTATTTGACGACCACGGTTTTCCCCCGAAATGTCCGGATGTAGGGGAGGGCCTCGATGAGGACGTCGGCCTTCTTGATTAACTTGTTCATGCGCAACCCCCAGAGAACGAGCGTTGGAGCCCAGGGTCAACCGATGCTTGATGACTGAAGCCCGTAGGGCTCAGAGGATATACCGACTCAAGTCCTGATCCTTCACGATATCTTTTAATCGTTCACGCACATAGGTGGCACTAATGCTGATCCGCTTGTCCGGCCAGCCTGGTCCCTCGAACGAAATGTCCTCGAGCAACCGCTCCATGATCGTGAACAGCCGCCGCGCGCCGATATTCTCGGTCCGCTCGTTCACCTGCACGGCGAACTCCGCGATTTCTTCGAGTCCATCTTGGGTGAACTCGATCGCGAGGCCCTCCGTAGCCAACAACGCCTGATATTGCCGGACCAACGCCCCTTTCGGTTCCGTCAGAATACGGACAAAGTCGTCCTTGGACAAGGGACTCAGCTCGACGCGAATGGGAAAGCGTCCTTGAAGTTCCGGGATCAGGTCGGACGGCTTCGCGACATGGAAGGCGCCCGCGGCGATAAAAAGGATGTGATCGGTCATGACCGGGCCATGTTTCGTATTTACGGTGCAGCCTTCTACGATGGGGAGCAGGTCTCGCTGGACACCCTCTCTGGACACGTCGGGTCCACTGGAGCGCTCGCGACCAGCAATTTTGTCGATCTCGTCGAGAAAGACGATCCCGGTTTGTTCCACCTTGTTGATCGCTTCACGCGTGGTGTCGTCCATATCGATCAGCTTTTGGGCTTCTTCTTGCGTCAGGTGTTTCAGCGCTTCGGGCACTTTCATGAGCCGCTTCTTCTTCTTACCCTGGAACATCCCACCGAGCATGTCACGGAGATTGTTTTCGAGGTCATCCAAGCCACCCACGTTGGAGATGACGCCGACCGGAAGGCCACGTTCTTTAACATCCATCTCGACCGTTCGTTCATCCAGCTTGCCTTCCCGCAATTTGAGCCGCAGCTTCGACCGCGTGGTCTCATGCGAATCAGGAGAGGGCTGAACGGGTGTCTCGCTCGTGCTTTCCACAAATCCAGGTCGAGGGGGAGGTGGCGGCAAGAGGAGGTCAAGTAGACGCTCTTCTGCCTGTTGCTCAGCTTTTTGCTGAACGGAACCCAGGCGCTGGGTCTTGACCATATTGATAGACAGTTCCGTCAGGTCTCGGATGATCGATTCCACGTCGCGACCGACGTAGCCGACCTCAGTAAACTTTGAGGCTTCGACTTTGATGAAAGGGGCCTCGGCCAGCTTAGCCAGTCGTCTGGCAATCTCCGTCTTCCCGACTCCTGTCGGTCCGATCATAATGATGTTCTTCGGCATGACCTCGTCACGGAGATCGGGTGACAACTGCTGACGGCGCCACCGATTGCGCAAGGCAATCGCAACCATGCGCTTGGCATCTTTTTGTCCGATGACGTAGCGATTCAACTCTTCGACAATCTGCCGGGGGGTGAGACTGTTGACGTTCAGCGGTGTGGGATCGCTCGTGAGCGGTTTCATCATTGTGGATTATCCTCGGAGTTCTTCAACAAGAATGTGTTGGTTCGTATAGATATCAATAGATCCGGCAATGGTCAGGGCGTCGGTGACGATGACTGGAGCCTCGAGCTGTGAATGGCGGAGCAATGCTCGTGCCGCTGCCAGCGCATAGGGGCCACCAGAGCCGATGGCCAGAATGCCGTCTTCCGGCTCGACGACGTCCCCGGTCCCGGTAATGATGAACGACTGCTCGCGCCCGGCGACGGCCAGGAGGGCCTCCAAACGACGAAGCACACGATCTGTCCGCCAATCTTTCGCCAGCTCGACTGCGGCCCTCGTGAGATTACCTCGATACTCTTCCAACTTGCTTTCAAACTTTTCGAACAGGGTGAACGCGTCTGCCGTGGCGCCGGCAAACCCTGCCAGGACCTGATCATGGTGCAGGCGCCGAATCTTCTTGGCGTTGTGTTTCATCACCGTGGTGCCGACGGTGACCTGGCCGTCACAACCCATCGCGACTCGTCCGTCACGACGGACGCAGAGAACGGTCGTCGACCGAATTTTCATGATGACTTGTGGTCCTTTCCATGTGCGGGACGTGCCGTTCGTGCTCGAGGGTGGGCCCGATCGTAGACTGCCAGGAGCTGAGCCGTTGCCACATGCGTATATTTTTGAGTGGTACTCAGGGACGCATGACCGAGCATTTCCTGTATGGACCGGAGATCTGCCCCTTCATCCAGCAAGTGGGTCGCGCATGAATGCCGCAAGGCATGCGGACTCACTGAACCACCGGCAAGACGGCGGGAGTACCGCGAGACGATGCGAGCGACACTTCGTGTGGTGATCCGGCCTCCGCGGTGGTTGACAAATACGGGAGCCGATAGCTGGATACTCGGGCTTCGTGTACGCAGCGACTTCCAATAAACCTGAATCGCCTGGAGTGCCACGTCTCCAATCGGAACGACCCGTTCCTTACGGCCCTTCCCGCGCAGGCACACAAGTCCGTCCGTTTCACTGAGGTCGCCTCGATTGAGCCCGACGACTTCACTCACACGAGCTCCAGTGGAGTATAAGGTCTCCAACAACGCACGATCGCGTAACGACAGGGGTGATGGCCCGGTCGGAAACTCCATCAGTGCTTCGGCATCGCCCTTTGACAGCACGCGAGGCAGCGGCTTTGGCAGCTTAGGACTTCGCAAGCTTTCCGCGGGATTCGTCGGTACGATACCCTCACGTACGAGAAATCGAAAAAAGCTCCTGAGGCACGCCAGCTTTCTTGCTAACGATGATGCCTTGTCACCCTGTTGGTCCAGGTTGTGAAGATGGGCACGCACATCGTCGCTGGTGATCTTGTCCACTCGAGTGCGAGAGGTGTCCTTACGGCGGAGGAACCCCTTGAACTGGAGAAGATCGGATCGGTAGTTGCGGATGGTTTCATGTGAGGCATTGCGTTCCACGTGGAGGTACATTACGAAAGTTTTGATCGCATCGTCCATGCTTCGAAATCCTCAAGGGCTCGCTGGCTCAAGGCGCGACGCTTCTTCTCCTTGTCTCTCGGGGAGGTCGCCAAAGGAGGGAACAAGCCAAAATTGGTATTCATCGGTTGGAAGTGGCGCGGGTCCGATGAAGCGATATGAGACACCAGGCAGCCATGTGCTGTTGTGGGTGGTGGTGTGATCAATGGTTCACTGGCCAGCGCTCGAGCCGCGTTGATGCCGGCAATACCGCCCATGGCCGCTGATTCCGTGTAGCCCTCCACGCCAACCAACTGCCCGGCGAAGAAGAGGCTCGCGCGAGCCTTGAACTGCAGGGTATTAAGGAGCAACTGGGGGGAATTGATGAACGTGTTCCGATGGAGGCTGCCATAGCGGAGAAACTCGGCCTGTTCAAGCCCAGGGATCATGCGAAACACACGCTTCTGTTCCCCATAGGTCAGTTTGGTCTGAAAGCCTACCAGGTTATAACAGGTACGATGAACATTTTCCGTACGCAGTTGGACGACCGCAGCCGGCTCAACACCACTTCGTGGATCCTTGAGGCCCACTGGTTTCATGGGACCGAACTGCATGGTCTGGCGGCCGCGTTCGGCCAAGACTTCAATCGGCACACAGGCTTCAAAATAGGGCGTCTTCTCGAATTCCTTCGGCTGGACCTTTTCAGCCGCCATTAAGGCGTCATAGAAGGCATTGTACTGTTCTGCCGTCATAGGGCAATTCAAATAATCATCTCCACCCTTATCGTAGCGAGAGGCGCGGAAGACGATGTCCATATTGATCGAGTCCGCATCGACAATCGGAGAGATCGCATCGAAGAAATACAGGTGCTGTGATTTCGTGGCGGCACGGATGGCCTGCGACAGTTTGTCCGAGGTCAACGGCCCAGTCGCAATAATGCACAGGCAATCCGTCGGAATCTCGCTGATTTCCTCGTGCAGAATTCTGATATTCGGATGGCCTTCCAGCGCGCGGGTGATGTACTGAGAAAATACATCACGATCAACGGCCAGCGCCGATCCGGCCGGCACACGGGCTTGCTCCGCAGTAGCGATGATGAGCGAATTCAGGCGACGCATCTCTTCTTTCAGAATGCCGGGCGCATTGAGTGGATCGAGAGAGCCGAGCGAATTCGAGCAGACGAGTTCCGCCAAGTTGCCCGTCTTGTGCGCCTTCGTCATCTCTTTCGGGCGCATTTCGTAGAGCGTGACCTTGGCGCCACGATTCGCCGCCTGCCAGGCCGCTTCCGACCCAGCCAGACCCCCGCCCACGATAACAATGTCGTCACGCATGTGAGTGGAAATTCCTGTCAAGAAAAGGCCTCATTCTAGGAACCGTCTTTTATCGAAGTCAAGGAGACAGACCACCCCAAGAACAGAGATAGCAATTCCTCGCCGTTCGTTTGGAGCACAGACAGGCTGGTTTTTCAGCTGTCAGTCCCGTGCGCCTCTCGAGAGGCGCACGATATCTCTCGCCTGCCCGGCTCCTGGCGCCAATCCCTGGTGAAGGCTCGGCGAAGGAAGACAGTCCTCTCCTGGGTTTTCGTCCCTTCGGCTCTGTGCTGCGTTGCGTCACGGGCTTCAGGTGGCCACGCTCAGCGCCCAGCACCGCCGACGGATGTCTTTCCAGATCGCCAGCCGATCGGCATCCAGCACCAGTCGCAACACCACCTGCCCCGCATGGCGCAGCAGCCGGCCAGCCACCTGCATCAGCCGCCAGCGCACCGTCGCGATCGTCTGTGGTGCCCACTCGGCGGGACAGGCCAGGCGCTTGAAGCCGAGGGACAGGTTGTACGCGAGCACGCCGATCCGGAAGAACACGGCATTGGCTCCGAAGTCCCCAGAGGGCATCTGCTCCATCCCCAGACCACGTTTGAGTTCCTTGTGGAAATTCTCGGCCTGCCCACGCTGGTTGTGCCACACCAGCACCTCGTGCGCCGTCTTCTCCTCCGCCAGCCAGTTGCTCGCCACCACGTGATACACGTACGGCGTCGTGTCTTCGTCAAAGAGGTCGCGCTGGCGTCGCTCCTCCCGCTTGATGATCAGCCGAAACGCCGCCTTCGTCTCGTTCATCGTGTGCACCGTCTCGGCCACCTGATAGCCACACCCCCGCTCCGGTTCCTGCCAGGCCCCTGGCGCGAGGCCGGCCATCACGGCCTTGACCGCGACATCCTGATCCGCCGTGATGGCCCACCTGACCGGATCGCTCTCCAGCTCATTGATCAGCTCTGCCTGATACGAGGCGCTGTCCGCTCGATAGCGGGCAATCCGTTTGCCCTGGGGCAGTCGCGTCTTGCACGCCACGTAGAAGGCCAGGTGGCCGGCACCGGGCGAGACATTCCCTTCCCGAAACTCCTCCACGAGACAGATCGGCGTCTCAAAGAGAAATCCCAGCATCGGCATGTAGCCCTTCACCCCGTGATAGCTCCACCGCGCATCCTGCTTCTCCGCCTCGATCAGCGTCGCATCCACGTCCAGCGTGTAGGTCTCGTGCCCATCGTGGCGCAGGAGCCGAGCATTGAGGGTGTCCCGCACCTGCCCCAACCCCACAAGCCCAGCTCGCCCCGTCTCTGGGTTCCCCATCCGTCGCAGCCAATCACCCACCGTATCGGGATCGGGGATCGCCTCGCGGTCCAGCAGCCGCAGGAGCCCCGCCTCGCGCGTCAACTCCCATAGGTCCTCCAAACACCGGCCCCCGCCTGGAGCATGAGGATCAACCGATCCACAAAGACCGACGGGGCATAGCCCCGGTTGCTGCCCGGTCTGGGCAGATACCGATCCACCAACCCGCAGAGCCCTAGGCCGTGATTGAACTCCGCCACGAGCGCCAACCCGCCATGCGCCGTCAGAGGTTCTTCAGTCCGTTCCAGTTTGAATCCGAATACCGTTTGTCGTACCATGGCGCTCACCTTGTCGGTTAACGGTTGCGTGTCGCAATGCACCCGTTATATCCGCGCCCCGCGCGGCCGACAAGGTGTTTTTCTGCCTCCTGTCCAATTCCTATCGCTGTTTTAGGGACCACGTTGAACCAGCCCGAAATCCCGTGCTAGACTCCTGCCCGGTCGGGCGATTAGCTCAGTGGCAGAGCGCTTCCTTCACACGGAAGAGGCCACAGGTTCGATACCTGTATCGCCCACCATGTCTTGCCCGCCGATGGCCTATCTCCTGAGAAACGTTAACTTTTCCCGAACAAGCCAAACTCTCGAATTCTGGACAGAAACGAAGGTGTCGGCTACACTTCTCATTGTCTGTGTGATGCAGCCAGGTTTGAGACTCCTGTGATGAGTATCGAAACAAGCGAGGTCATAATGATGAAATCGACATCGACGGTGATTGGAATCATGATGCTGGCTCTGGTCGCAACAGGCTGCAGTACGACACATCAACAGGCTGTGGCTGCAGAGGACAAGGAATACACGCCTCCAACAAGTATTTATAATATTCTGGACAGCACCGCATTGGTCTATTCCAATCCGGCGGCGGGATCGGCCATTAACGACCATCCACTGCGGTGGGTCGGGTTCATTCTGCACCCGGTTGGTCATGCGTTTGACTACGGGATTAATCGCCCGATGTATACGCTTGGTGGCACCTCTCCTTATCTCCACGGATATACTGCCGAAGATAGTATGCTCGACGCACAACGCCAGTAGGGATCTTAGGGAGTTAGTTGACGATCAGGCCCGCTCTTCTCTGAAGAGCGGGCCTTTTCATTTCCCCTTCGCGAAGCCCCCCTCAAATCGTGTATGGTTCTTCCGAGAGGCTTCGCGCATGAACATCTCAAGGCCCCTGATATCGTTCTGCTTGGTACTAACACTCGGCTTACCCGTAGGCTGTGGTTCATCTGCCCCGGTGCGGCCCCCTCTCCCACCCTCGGCAACCGATCTTGTCTTGTTGGCTTCGACGGCACTGTGTGAACGCAAAGCCGACTTCTTGAACAACCATTCTTCTTCGACGCATACGGTGAGCGATTGGGGAAGTGGCCAGGAGCTCACGATTCCACCAGAGCGGAGTGCTTCGCACGGAGAGGAATCCTATTTCTTCGATGAAGACGGGGTCTTGGTTGGAGCGCTCTTCTCGTTTCCTAGAGGGCTGGATCTCCACCCGTATTCCGTGCTCCGGCATACGCTCTCTCAGCTGAAACCGTCTCTCGAGTTCTATTTGAACGTGGCTCAACTGGAAGCTCGGAAGAACATGGAGAGCAGTGCGCTGCTGGAAACCGGCGATGAGAAAAGTACGACGCAGTATCTGGTTTCTGATCTTCGGGAACATCCGATCCTACTCCAGGCCTCTTTCACCATCGACCCGTATGTACGGCTATTCTCTCCCTATCGACGCGAGTTTCTTGATCGGCTCCGCAAGCCTGTTGGAGACAAGGGAGGCCAGAACATCGAAAGTCAGGGGATCGAGGACAGTGAACCATTCTCATCGCTTCAGCAGTTTGCGCGTGGCCAGACTGCTCAACTCGCCTACTGTGGTGCGAAGAACTATGACATTGCCGCGGATGCGTATCAGAAGTCCATCACCAGCGGATTTACGAATTCGGTGTGGCTTGCGGAAGCTCACCATAAGCTTGGCGTCGCGTGGCAGGCGAAAGGCCAACTTGCGAAAGCCAAAGCCGAATTGCTGAGGTCACTGGACCTTCGACCCAACATCCCAGAGGTGCTGAACAATCTCGGCACCATCGAGATCGGCCTTGGAGATAAAGCCCGAGGTGTAAGCCTGTTTGAAAGAGCCATCGTTCTACGGCCCAACTATGCGCTCGCTCGGTACAACCTTGCTGAGGCGACTGAGACGACGAATCCCAAACGCGCGCTCTCGGAATACGAAACCTACCTCGCCATTGTGGAAGGAATTCCCGATGAAGCTGATCGGATTGCGCATGTGAAGGAACGCCTCAAGGCTTTAAAGCAATAGGCCTCATTCCCTCCGAAATACGCCGTACTATCTTCTCCGCAGAAACGAGTAATTGTTGGACCTTTGTCACCTTCCCTGAATGAAACTCTTGGCCTTGGGGGCATGCTGCTGAATCACTTCACGCTGTCCACTGTAGGCCGAGTCGCCCCATACCCGCGTCTCCTGGCCATGCAGTAGTTTGGGCAACATCTGGCTGTCATG